>LWDU01035489.1_pt1 | contig 56214 bp, 49 predicted proteins | sample 727161 | NCBI WGS metagenome assembly LWDU01 (sample SAMN04566230, study PRJNA314399) | hydrothermal vent metagenome | isolation source: deep sea hydrothermal plume seawater | place: Mexico: Gulf of California, Guaymas Basin | collected 2004-07-11
AGATACTTTTCAAGATACTTTTCAAGATACTTTTCAAGATACTTTTCAAGATACTTTTCAAGATACTTTAGCAATCTGGAAAAGATGTGGTCTAAAATACCTAGCTTCTATTTCGCTGCACGAGGGCCCACATGATGGCTTCTTCGTGATTGCGACCCGCAGCACGCCCTTGCTTCTCGCCGAGGCCATTGCAGCGGAGCTGCAGTCCAGCGGAATCGAGCTCGCCACCCACAGCAATCTCGGTTCCAGACTGAGCGTTCCAGGTGTATTGGAACAAGGCTGGTTCATCACAGGCGCAAAGACGGTGTTCTGGATCTCTAGCCTCGGTGCCTCGGTGCCTACGCGCATCAGAGCTCGACCCCGTTTCTCACGACCGAAGGGCCCTGGGGCGAATCGGATATCGACTATCGAGAGCGAGCGCAGATCCTTGCGGTCCGCGCCGCTGCAAATGAGCTGCTATCCGGAGCTTCGAGCGAGTAGATCGCGGTAGAAAAGCACAGAACCACCGTGGGTCATCTCCCCTCAGAACGTCAGTGTGTCGCCTCACAACCTGGCAGTGGATAACCATTAGCTGCAAGGCCGTTTCTATTGCTTACGAAACAAAGGCAACGGATGTTAGTTTGATATTCAGGATGTTGGCTGAATATCCCTGTTGAAATTCCTATTCTCCACCCGGCTGGCCAGTCGCCTGGAGTGCGGTACCGCCTGGGTCAATGGGCATGCCATGATCCAGCCTGACGCCCCCTTCGGCGGCGTCAAGGAGTCGGGTATAGGCGTGGAGTTCGGGCGCTATGAACTGGAGGAGTACACCTCCATACAGACCCTGCAGATCGCTAAAGGCTAGGACGAGGTACACTAGTCGCGCTCGATCAGCGCGACTATACTGAGCCCTACAACTACAGGACGATGTTCTATGAAGAATCTTCGTAAGGTGGCCCTGGTCGGGACCACACTGGCGAGCCTGGTATCGGGCGGGGTGGCAATGTCAGCGGATGGCCAGCCTCCACCGCTGCCCATTGAACCCACAGGTATTATCGAGACTCTGCCTAAGGACTATCCCGAAAGCTGGTTCCTAGTCCATGACGCTGCATTTTTCCATATGTCGGACGGTAAGGTTTACGTGATCGACATTGAGGGAAATAACTTGCACGAACAGGTCAAGGGTACCTTCAACGTAGTCTTGATGGGTAATGTCTTGCAGTCGGCGCGTCGCCACGAAATATATGCCACCGAGACAATTCACTCCAGGGGTACCCGGGGTAAGCGCCAGGACCTGGTGACAATATGGGACCAGGAGACGCTCAGTCCGCTGGGTGAGGTGCTGTGGCCCACGCCCAAACGGTTTATGGGGATGCCCCAGCGCTTCGCCATGTTGCTGATCGACAATGACCGCTGGCTGGCGGTGGCTAACTTCAGCCCGGCAACCTCGGTAACATTGATTGACCTGGACAGCAGGAAAATCATAAATGAAATCCCGACGCCGGGCTGCGCCTTCGTCTACCCCACAGGTGAGCGCGGTTTCAGTTCACTGTGTGCTGACGGTCGTTTTCTCAGTACCGAACTGGCGGAGGACGGGACTGTGATCGAGCTGACCAGAACCGATGCTTTTTTCGATTCAGATACCACGCCAATTTATGAGCGTCCGGCGGTGATTGGTGATACGGCTTATTTCCCCTCCCTTGCGGGCCTGGTCTATCCGGTAGATATCAGTGGCAAGCTTGCGAAAGTGGGCAAGCCCTGGAGCCTGGTAAGCGAGGCCGAGAGCGCGGCAAAATGGGCTCCGGCTGGCATTGGCCTGATTGACAAAGACGACCTGGGACGCTTTTATATACTGATGCATCCGGACAGCAAGGATGGCAGCTACCAGGGCGGTGGTCCGGAGGTGTGGGTTTTCGACGCGGCGAAACAGAAGCGTGTACTGAAAATTTCGATGAAAGCCTGGGGTTTGTCGCTGGCGGTCAGTCGCGGCAAGAAGCCACGGTTGATGGTGACCAATCCAACCGATATGAGCCTGGAAATCTACGACGGTCTGAGTGGGGAATTTATTAAGACCATTACTGGCTTTGGTCAGTCCACGCCACTCATGATGCAAAGCTCGCGGTAGGAGGCAACTTTTGCCTGACTTAATAAGCAACGGCATCGCCCTGTTTTTCATCTGGCTCTTCGCGGTGGCCGCCTTACAGAAGCTGGGCTCACTGCGCTACTACACAGATCTGTTTGCCACCTATCTGCCGGGGTTCTCTGCCAGCAGGCTTATTGTCTGGTCCGTGGCCGGCAGTGAATTGTTCCTTGTGCTGTTGTTGCTGGCTCCCCAGAGCCGAACTGCGGGTTTGCTGGGAAGCGCCGTTTTGGTCTTGATGTATGCGCTGATGATGACATGGAAGATAAAGCGCGGGGGAGGTGACATGGCTTGCGGCTGCGCTGGACCCGATTCAGCCCTGGCTGTGAGTCCCGCCCTGGTTGTTCGCAATCTCGTTTGCGCCGCCCTGGCATTGCTGGCCCTGCTTCCCTCGGCTATCATCGCAGCGGGTCTGCTCGACTTCGGGCTCTCCCTTGGCTGCGCCATTTTTCTGTCGCTCGTTTATCTGTGCAGCGACCAGATTATTGCCAATGCACAATATATGGCTGGAGAAGTTTAAAAATGGATTGGTTGGTAATCTCTAATATTTTGCTGTGGATAGGCTTCATCGCCATGGTGCTGGTCAACCTGGCCCTTGCCAGGCAGATCGGTGTTCTTTATGAGCGCGTGGCGCCGGCAGGTGCGCTGATGATGAACCAGAAGCTGACCGTGGGCGCCGCTGCGCCGGAGTTGGCTGTGTCCACCCTGGACGGCAGCGTTCTCAATGTGGGCAGGGTGGAAGAAAAATCGCAGCTACTGTTTTTCCTGTCACCCGATTGCCCCGTCTGCAATGAACTGACACCCGCATTGAAGTCCGCGGCAAAAGCCGAATCCGACTGGATGGATGTCATCCTGGCCAGCGATGGTGAACTGGATCACCGTGCCTATGTGAAGCGCAAGGGCCTGCAGGATTTTCCCTATGTGGTCTCGGAGATCCTGGGCAAGACTTATGGCGTGGCGAAATTACCTTACGCGGTGCTGATTGACGAGGCGGGCACTATCGCTTCCATGGGGATTATCAATTCCCGCGAGCATCTGGAGAGCCTGTTTGAAGCCAAGGAACGAAAAGTGGCATCTATACAGGACTATATGAACCAAACACAGGCGGTGCAGTACGTGGAGGCTGACAAGGCATGAAGATATTTGACAGGTTATTCGAACAACAAGCCCGCCAGCTGGCCCAGCGCTCATCCCGACGAGGGCTGCTCAAGGGCCTGGGTAGTTTGTTGGTGGGCGGCGCTGCCATGCCCTTACTGCCGGTGTCCAGGGCCTACGCTGCTGAAAAACCGGTGGATGAGGGTGATCCCAGTAGCTGTGACTACTGGCGCTATTGCGCCATCGACGGATTCCTGTGCGACTGCTGCGGGGGCAGCACGAATACCTGCCCGCCGGGAACGGAGATGTCGCCGATTACCTGGATTGGCACCTGTCGCAACCCCGGGGACGGGCGTAACTATATCATTTCCTATAACGACTGTTGCGGTAAGTCTTCCTGCGGCGCCTGTTTGTGCCAGCGCGACGAGGGTGACAGACCGCCCTACCGCCCGGACAAGACCAACGATATCAACTGGTGCCTGGGTACTGCCAGTGCGGCCTATCACTGCTCCACGGCCATTGTTGTTGGAGTGGCATTCGAAGAAAAATGAAAATAATGCTCGGGGCACTTTGGCTGTGCCTGTCCACGGGTGTTCTGGCCGAGAAGATGAAGTGGGAGCGTGCCCAGTTCAATTACAAGATGTTCTGCCAGGGTTGCCACTCACCGGACGGGACTGGGGCCAGTTCGGTGCCGCGAATGAAGGACAATATAGGCTATTTCCTTGAGATCCCGGCGGGACGCGAGTACCTGGTGAGGGTGCCTGGATCTGCGACGTCGGCCTTGAACGACCGCGATCTTGCAGAGGTGCTCAACTGGATTATCAGCGAGTTCTCGGGTGACAGTGCCGATGAAAATTACGAGCGGTATACCGCGGGTGAAATTTCCCGGCTGCGAGTTCACCCGCTCAATGAAGTAGAACACTATCGCACAGAGCTGTTGGTGCAAATCGCCACTGCGAAAGCAAGAGAGTAAACATCCTGAAGAAATTACTGGTCGCTTGCATCCTCCTGTTGCTCAACACCACCAGCATGGCCGGCGACGCGCCCGCCAGGGCCTAATCTCTCTACACAATCGAGCGGGCGCGACACCCAGCCTATGGTGATGGCATTGAAGCGACTTTCTGGCGAGACCTGGAAAAACCAGTCAGGCAATGGGCTGGTGGCGCTATCCATCGGGATAAATAATACGAGCAGCGCTATACCGATACAAAATATATGAAAAATTAACTATTTTGCTATCATTATAACTCGTTAACAGGTTAAATAACCTGCGGTCCTTGGATCGCAAGATGCGCGGGGTCCCGATAATAAACTCCGATAAAAGGTGCTTAAAAATGATAAATCCTTTCTGCTATCGTAATAGTTCATTAACAGGTTAAATAATCTGCGATTCTTGGATCGCAAGAGGCGTGGGGATCGATTATAAACTCCAATAGAGGCTACTTAAGAATGATAAATCCTTTCCAGAAAATCAGTGCGCTGGTCTTGACCATCGGGCTTGCTGCTAGTGCATCAGCTGAGCGTGTAATCGAAGAAATCATCGTCACTGCCCAGAAACATGCCGAGAGTGCCAACGACATTGGCATCACGATGAACGCTTTCACCGGTGAGCGATTGCGGGACCTTGGTGTTGATTCGGCTGAGGATCTGGCGCTGTATACCCCGTCACTGACGGTCAGTGATACTGCAGCAACAGGTGTGCCGCTCTATACGATCCGGGGCGTCGGTTTTCAGGACTATAGTACCGTGGCGTCATCCACAGTGGGCTTGTACTTTGATGAGGCTGCGATTCCTTACACTGTTATGAGCAGAGGCGCACTGTTTGATGTAGAGCGTGTCGAAGTACTGAAAGGACCACAAGGTGATCTCTATGGTCGTAATACGACGGCTGGCCAGATCAACTTCGTCAGCAACAAACCGACCGAAGAATTTGAAGCAGGCATTTCCGCAAGCTATGGCACATACCAGACTTTTGATGTTGAGGGTTTTGTCAGCGGCTCTATCAGTGATGCCGTCAATGGTCGATTCGCATTCAAATCGACGCAATCCGGTGAAGGATGGCAGAAAAGCCTGACGCGAAATGATGAGTTGGGCGAGCAAGATGTTCAGGCTTTTCGAGGTATGCTGAACATTGATTTGTCTGAGAATGCCGAGCTGCTTCTGAGCGCACTCTACGTTGATGATCAATCTGAAAACAGTGCACCTACAGCCTATAGCGGTGCGGAAATTGGTATTGGCGAATTCAGCGCACCCTATGTTGCGCTGGGAGATTATATTCTGCCGACAGGGGCAAACTTCGGTGATACTCCGCCCTGGTATTCAACAGACAACAATGAAAAGGCTGACTGGACTAATTCCTACACCAGCCCCATTACAGGTCGAACCTTTGATCTTCGTCCTCAGCGTGACAATCAACTAAAGAGCTATAGAGCAAAACTGACCTGGGATATCGGCAACAACATGACCCTGACGACCATAACAGCGTTTGATGATTTTCAGCGTACGGAATCCAATGACTGGGATGGTGGCTTCTACAACGATTCGAGCAACATCAACACCACTGACCTCGAAGTCTTCTCTCAGGAAGTTCGATTGGCTGGTGAGACAGAGAATACGGTATGGATAGTCGGTGGTTATTACTCCGATGACACTGTCGATGAGTATTATCACTACTTCATGTCTGACGCTGTATTCGGTCTCGGCTCGGTGACCTTCGGAGTGCCACCGTTTGTTCTGGCCCCGATTCTTGAACTTGATACCAAGTATGAGCAGGAGACGACATCAAAAGCTGTTTTTGGTCACCTTGAATGGAGCCTTACCGACGACTGGCGCCTGACTCTTGGTGCACGGTACACAGAAGAGGAAAGAGAGTGGAGCGGTTGTACTTTTTCAGCAGATGACAATTCGCTCGGTAACTTCCTTAACACTCTGTTTGGTTCAACGGTTGGACCTGGAGATTGTGGAACTATCGATGATGATCCCAACTCACCGACGTTCCTGTTTGCATTGATTGGCGGACCAAATGTCAATGATGCCTTTCACGTCTACACCGAAACAATCGATACCAGCCGCTGGATGGGCAAGATTGGCGTTGACTACTCCGTGAACGATGACGTACTACTCTACGCAACCTATTCAACAGGTTTTAAGTCAGGTGGGTTTAATGGTGCCAACTCAAATACAACTCGTCAGTTGAATCCCTATAACGAAGAAACTCTTAACTCTCTTGAACTTGGTGTTAAAGCAACGCTGCTCAATGGCGCGATGCAGTTGAATGCCGCGGCATTTACCTACGACTATCGAGACAAGCAGGAGCAAGATCGAGCTGTAACCTTTGTCGGTAATATTTCTGGCCTCACTAACATCTCGAAGTCTGAAATTGACGGCTGGGAATTGGAAATGCACTGGTTACCCACCGACAATTTTTCAGTCGACCTGGGAATCGCCTGGCTGGATACGAACATCGAGAAGTTTAACCAGGTCGATACGGCAAACAGTGCGTGGCCGGATATCGTCTATATGGACGGTTCAGGACAGGAACTGGCCCAATCACCTGAGTGGCAGTATAACGGTACGGCTACCTATGAGTGGGCGTTAAATGACAACTTCATTATGTCTATTGCTGGCGATTTATCGTACAAAGACGATACTCAGGGGTTGCGTACGCAGGTTTACTCAGAGGATTATCTGATCCTCAGTGCACGTGTAGTGCTCATGCCTCAAGATGGCCAGTGGCGTGCAATGCTCTGGAGCCGCAACGTTACTGACGAGGACTATTTTCCATCAGCGCACACTGGCGGTAACGGCCCCTATGTGCGGCGTATGGGTATGCCACGAACGGTTGGCGTGACACTCGATTACAACTTCTAACTCTGACTCGTTATCGGGTGGCTTTCCAGCCATCCGGTGATGACTATCTTTGGCAGGAATAATTGGGGTCGGAGTAAAATTTACATTTTTATTACATGGCCTGGAGCAAAAGGCTAAAGGCTTCATCGTCGCAAGCTTACAGATACTCGCTGTTGCCACGGTGATACGTGAACTTCATTAGTTCAGGTTCGCTGTTCGATGCCAGAAAGGCCTGGAGTTATACCTGTCGGAAGACCGGCTCTCGTTATCCAGCGTGGCAATAACAGACAAATTTGTTTTGGGGTCTGATAAGTTTCGACTTCTTGAAGAACTGACGGGACTACCACGGTCTTTTCGGAAGCGTGGCCGTAAACCAAAGACGAAATTGTAAATTTTACTCCGACCCCAATTATTGGACCCCAATTATTGCAGCGTCTCAAAGCGCTGGAGATGCCGGTCGGTCAATTCGTGTTTAAGCATCCACTGACCGGAGAGCAGTTACTGCAGACAATCCAGTTGAAGACTCACGTTTGATCTCCTCTGGTTTCCATCCACTCATAAATCACAGGTAGTAAAATCAGGGTGAGTATTGTGGACGAGATTAGCCCACCTACGACCACAGAAGCTAATGGTCTTTGGGTTTCCACACCTACTCCACTAGAAATCAACATAGGTACAAGCCCCAGAATCGCGACACTTGCTGTCATCAGTACGGGTCGGAGTCGCATTTCAGTGCCTCGCCGCACCGCCTCATTGACCGACATTCCCCTGTCACGCATTTCGTTGATGAAGCTCACCAAAACTATACCGTTCAACATCGCGACGCCAAAGACAGCAATAAAACCGATAGCTGAAGGCACAGAGATGTATTGACCCGTCAGGAACAGGGCAAGCAGTCCACCAATCGTCGCAAAGGGCACATTAGCGATAATGAGTATCGCATATTTGATCGAATTAAATGCGGTATACAAGAGCACGAAGATAAAGAATATTGTAAGTGGAACAATAGTCGACAAGCGGGCAAGTGCCCTCTGCTGATTCTCAAAAGCACCTCCCCATTCAATCCAATAGCCGGGTGGCAAGTCGAGTTGTGATTCAATCAATCGGTTAGCGTCTTGTACGAACCCGTCTACATCCCTTCCTCGAACGTCCATTTGAATTGTGGCATAACGTTGCAACTGCTCACGCCTCACAAATGAATAGCCTTCTGCCACAGTCACTTTCGCGACTCGCGATAGCGGAATTATCGTGCCACTTGCGGTCTGAATGGGGATACGCTGAATAGACTGCACTGAAGATTTAGATTCATCCTGAAGCTGAACGGTGATATCAAAACGCTTCACCCCATCAATCAATGTTGACACTGGTTCGCTACCTATGCCTGTGCGAACGAGGGTGAGCACCTCATCTGCGTTCAACCCGTATCTTGCCAATTCCTTTCTGTCCACCTCAATTCGAATCTGAGGTTTTCCAGCATTAGCTTCTAGCGATAAATCTGCGACCCCGTCCACCTGAGCAATAATATCTTTAACTTCTTTGCTTAAACGATCTAACTCAAGTAGGTCTTCACCGTAGATTTTCGCAGCGAGCGTAGCACGCACCCCAGAAATTAGTTCCTCAACCCGCATTTGAATAGGTTGCGTAAACGCAATCACAGCAGTGGGGACAACTACCTCCAATTTCTCTCGCATCGCTTCGGCAAGCTCTGGAACGGTGCGGTCAGACTCCCATTCATCTTCGGGGTTCAACTCAGTATAGATTTCCATGTAGTTAACATCCGCAGTTTCTCCTTTTTCTGCCCGACCGATCATCGCAACGGTGGTTTTCACTTCTGGGAATTCTGCCAGGGCTAGTTCGATATCTTTGGAAACTTGAATCGACTGATCTAGCGAGGCTGAGGGAATGGAAGTAACTCGCCACATGATGGAGCCCTCCTGCAACTGCGGCATAAATTCTTTTCCCAGAAAAGGAAATAGCGCGAGGCTAGCGACTAACAGTCCTGAAGCGGCACCAACAACAAGCTTCTTATTTGCTAATGACCAGTAAAGCAGGGGCAAGTATCTGCGTTTGATAGCAGCGACTAACCAAGTATCTTTCTCTTCTTTTGGCACCAGAAGGATTGCAGCGAGCACTGGAATTAACGTAAATGTCAGTACCAAGGAGCCTGCCATCGCAAAGCTTATGGTGAATGCCATCGGTTTGAATAATTTTCCTTCTAGCCCCTCCAGTGCGAACAGAGGTAGAAAAACAACGATGATAATCATGATGGCGAACGCGATAGGATTAGCGACTTCTCGCGCTGCAGTCAAAACAGCAGCCGTTTTATCGACCGGCTCACCTGACTCCTTGCGCTCTGCCATTATCCGAAATGCGTTTTCCACCATAACTACAGCACCGTCCACCATCATGCCGATACCAATGGCAAGTCCGGCGAGTGACATCAGGTTTGCTGACAACCCGGCTTCAAGCATAAATATGAATGCAATAAGCATCGCCAGAGGTAACGCAGTGATCACCACGAGCGCAGAACGAAATTCACCAAGAAAGAGGAACAGCACGATGGCAACAAGAATGGAACCCTCTATCAACGCCGTCACAGCTGTCGCAACGGCCTTTTCAACGAGATCGGTCCTTTCGTAAACAGGAAGTAGAGTGATTCCTTCGGGTAGCGATTTCTTGACGATTTCTACTTTCGCCTTAACCGCATCGACGACATTAGCTGCGTTCTCGCCGATCCGGGAAAGTGTAATGCCAAGTACGACTTCTTTACCGTCGCGCGTTACGGCACCGAACCGCAATGCGGGGCCCTGTTTTATACTCGCTACATCCTTCAGATAGACGGGTATACCATCTTCGACCTTGACGACGATGGCGCCAATGTCCGACTCCCCGGTTACCAGACCCACGCCGCGAACCAGATACTGTTCAGCACCCAGGTTGACGTACTGTCCAGCCACCTGGCGATTGTTCCTTCCTATGACCTCGACAACTTCGCTAAACGTCAACCCATACTTAATCAGATTTAGGGGGTCCAAGATCACCTGGTACTGCCGTTCCTGGCCACCCCAGGAGATCACGTCATCTACCCCCGATGCCGTCCTTAAGATCAGTCGAACATTCCAGTCATGCAGAGTACGCAAATCCATATCAGTGATATCGGCGTTGAGTTGTTCATCTGCTCGCTCAAGTGTGTACCAGAAGACCTGCCCTAAACCCGAGGTATTGGGTCCCATTGACGGAGTGCCATAGCCCTCAGGGATTCGCTCCTGAACTTCCTGGAGTCGTTCCATCACCAATCGGCGAGCAAAATAGATGTCCATATCGTCGTCGAAGTAAACGGTAACGTAAGACAACCCGAACAGGCTAATTGATCGAATCTCCTGAACTCTTGGTAAACCCGCCATGCCGGATTCGATCGGGAATGTCAGTAGCTGTTCTACATCCTCAGCCGCAAGTCCCGGGGACTCTGTGTATATATTGACTTGCGCTGGCGTGACATCAGGAAACGCGTCGATCGGGACAGTCACGACCGCACGCCAACCAAGAAAAGAGATGACGCCAAAAGCTACCAGCACCAGGAATTTGTAGTGCAGCGAGGCTTCAACCAATTTTTCCAGCATGTTACCTCCTAGTGGCTGTGACCTTCGCCTAACGTGGATTTGAGTAGCATTGATTTCAGAAAGAACACACCCTCGACTGCCACCTCGTCCCCTTGAAGCAGCCCGTCAACTATTGTTGTCCGCTCTCCTACTGCGCGACCAGGTGTCACAGCTCGGGGGCTAAATTCGTGCCCTTCCTCGAGAACAAATACAGTTGCGTTTCCATCGATCAGTGTGATTGAAGAATTGGGTACAGAAAGAAACGCTTCGGTCTGTCCCATTGAAATTCTCGCCTCTGCGAACTGGCCGGGATGCATAGTATCTTCAAGATTCTCTATCTGGATTCGTATACCCTGTGTTCTTGTCGTTTCATCCAGACGGTGGTGAATTTGAACGATTGTGCCTTGAACCCAGGACTGTTTGTCTATCGATACCGATGCTGAATCGCCCACCCCGACGTTGTCCAGCTGGGCCGCAAAGGTCTTTGCTTCGACCCACAAGATCGTCTCATCGCTGATTGTGAATAAAACACGCCCAGGCTCAATGAGTTCACCAACTACGAAATCATCCTTTAGGACGGTGCCGGTTTGTAGTGCAACAAGATCAAATTCGCCGTTTGCAGACGCGGGGTTACTGGCTAGCATCATCTCCGTCGCCTGTGATTTTCCCATGCCATAAGCCACCACCCTCGAAAGCGCTTGTTGCTGAGCGACTTCGGCTTCTGTATATCGCTTCTCAGAAACGGCTGCCTTGCCAAGTTTCTTGACGCGCTGCCACTCCCGGCTTGCAACAATCAAATTGCCTTGCGCTTCCGCCATCGCAACACTGGATAGAGTCACGAGTGAACTTGCAGCTTCTACAGAATCGCCCAACTTAACGTGTCGTTTTACAACCTGGGCGGTAATTCGGGGTGTAACTTTCGATGTTGCGTAGGCATTTAGCATCACTTCCGCTGGAACGGTAATCAGCTCGCTAAGCGGACCGAAAGTAACGCCTTGTACGACAACACCCGCGGCTTGACGCTCACTCGAATCTAGTTCAATGAACGAGCTCTCTTCCTCGCCGTGTTCATCGTGATCTTCTTCTGCATAGACGGTTGAGTAAGCCAATGACACAAAGACGAGCAATGTGGATAGGATCCATTTCATTGTGAACGAGTCATCCTGTTCTGGTAATGAATTCATTGAGGGATCTCCAGTTGTAACCATTGATCGATCAGCCCCGAAGCGCTTAGCCATGCCAGCCAAGCCTCAAAGACATCTTGTTTAAGAGAGACCGCTGTCGCTCTGGTATCCAGGGTTTGTTGAACCTGGAGCAAAAATTCGCTTGTGCTGAGCTCTCCAGCTTCCCATAAGGCTTGAAGCTGTGCGGTCTGTGTATCGACGTCCTCTAAACCGGTGCCTTCCCATTCTTTCCAGGCTGAGTAGTACAACAGATAGGTTTCGCTGGAAGTTTCGATTTGTGTAAAGACTCGCCGAAGTTCATCGTCCGCCAGTTGTTGCGCTGACTTGAACTCATGCGTTGCCGCGTCGACCTCATGAGTGAAGTTGTTACGAAAATAAAGCGGTATTGAGAATCCAAAACCAACCAGATCTTCATCTCCTTCTTTTCCAGCCAGGAGGCTTAAAGTGGGGTTAGATTTTGTTTCGCGCTTCCTCAGTTCAATCGTTGCCAATGCAGCGTTTGCACGTCGCTGCGCGGCTATTACCGTCGGAATTTGTACCGCTAGAGATTCTGTCTGGACAGCGGGTAACCCTTGCAGGGACTCGAGTATCGGCCACTGAGTTCTGCTGACATTGGGGTGTATGTAAGCGACTTGTTGTATCGCTTTCTTGACCTGAACTTGTGCGTCAGCATCAGCAACCCGCGCTTCGAAGTAGGCAAGAGATGCGACGCTGAGCTCAACCTGATTCAAGTCACCCTGATCGAAGCGCTGTTTTGCCAGCGCTGCAAAGTCGGACATCACCTTGACGCCTTGATCGGTCAATTTCCTTCTTGCGATGCCAATACGATAACGAATCAATCCGAGGACAAGCTCGCTGGCAAGCGACCTTTGAGTGGCTATGAAGGTGGCTTTTTCAGCGGCTGATTGCATTTCAGCAATACTTGTTCGGGTCTCCCTCGCGTTCCTCCAATCGATGGTCTGAGAAAGACTGACAGAACGATCCTGGGTTTCGCCGTTGTCGGCATCCAAGCTAAGTTCCGGGTTAAACGATGGTTTTGAAGCTGCAAGGACGCTAGATCGACTTGCTTCATATCTCGCTCTTGCAGCAATCATCCTGGGGTTAGTTGCGATCGCGTTGTTCACGAATGCTGCAAGCGCTGGTGACGACGGATCTATCGAGTTTCTTACTGCATATGTACTGCTACAGAACAGCAGGCTCGACAAAAGGAGACAAAGTCTCTGGTGTGCAAAAAACATAATTATTATCCAAACAAAAAGCAGAAACCCTCAAGGACAACATGTCAGAAGGGAGTGAGGTTTTTTAAAAGCTATCGGTTTGATGGTGGGGTCGCGGCGTTTTAACGTTGGATGGGATCATCAGCATTCGACTAGTTACATGATCACTTTCTTGATCAGCGAAGCTGATATCGAATCGAGGCGGCAATCCCGCGCAATGTTGATGAAAACAATGGCTGCAGTGAGAATTTTCCTCGAGACTCGAAGATGGAGCTTCGCTCGAGTGAAGGTGTACTAAATCATCGCCATCATGAGAGGATGCTATACCTTCCAGACTCGCAAAGCCTTCCAGGCTCATCATAATGAAAGATAGAAGAAGGATGCGTGGCAGAAGTGATGACATGGCAGGATCTTACTCCCACGAAGAGAATGTAGCTAGAAGTTTCAATCTCGACAGGTGGTGACGCACCGGACCGTACAAAAATCTCGACTTAGGTAGACAGATTATACTGTTTGCTAACGAAAATGGAGTCGAGAACAATGGATCGCAAAGCACAACACGATATTTCCAGAAAACTAAAGGCCCTAAACCATGCAATGCAGCAACTGCAATATGTACAAAGGAATATATGTCCAAAATTTACAGGTGAATATTTAGCTACATGAAAATCTATTAGTAATTTCCGACGTCAAAAAGATCGTCGATCTCAACTTTTTCAGCATCACGAGATAGAATTAAAACCTCGACACAAATTACATTTTCTTGTGGCCGAAGTAATCGGGGAAGTTTGTTTTAAGATGGTGTTGACTGATAAAGCGCGGGGTGTTTGAACCAGGAAAATGAGACTGTAATTAAATCTGTGTAACTGCCTATCATTGAACCCAGCACTGGGTAAGGATAGGCAACAATGGATAAGAAAGAACTCAAGGCTCTCGCAGAAGCAGCGCGAGTTCCGGCAGATGCTCACCAAGATCGCGGTCGAAACAGCCTTAAATGCTGGACTCGATGATCATCTGGGCTTTGCCAAGCACGCGCAGTCAGACACTGACAACAGTCGCAACGGCCACACCAGCAAAACCTTACAAACTGAAGAAGGCCAGTTTGAAGTCGATACACCCCGGGATCGATCTGGCAGTTTTGAACCGCAGCTAGTTAATACGATTACACTCTTTCCAGGGCATCTGGGCGCTCCCAAATACCTCTATGTGTAACCTATGTCTCCGCTATAATCTGTAACCCATGTCTCGGGTTACTCACAGTCGACCCGGTATGAAATCAGTGATGAGCACCAAATGCCCCCCATAGCCCGACGAGACCGGCCCTGTCCATTGACCGCGTCTTAAGGTTGACAATTGGTGGGTGAATTCATCGCCGAAACGGCGTTTGATATCTTCAAGAGGGGCCAGGGTATATGTAGTCGAACACATCATACTTTGCCTCGGCGCGATCCCGGTATATTCGCCGCTTGACCCTTTCTCGTTTGAGTAGCTGGAAGAAGCTTTCAGCCACAGCTTTCTCTTGCAGGTTAAAATTTCTATTCTCGATCACCACCGAACAGGCATTAAAAAGCCCCGCGCAAGCGAGGTTTATTTTTGATGCACAGGTCTTTCATAGCGGCCACTGCCACCATCGCTTTCCTTCCTCAAGGCAATACACAAGATCGCTATTCCAAGCTGCTCGCCCTTGTTTTCCAATCCGTATAGCTCTGGATGATTCCTCTACTATTTTTTCGGCGCGCCTACGCGCTTCCTCCGTTACAGGTAGTCGCCGTCGATGTAACTAGCCTATACTTTCATTGATGCTGCCATTGCTACTGCTATTACTATAGATTTGATGCTCACAGTGCTGCGCCAATTATTTGAATGAGTTCGTAGGCTAGCCATGGGAAGCCGGCTAAGATGATGCAGCCGGCGAACACTGCCAGGGACAGGGTGGCGGTGATGCAGAAGTCTTTCATCTCAATTCTGCCAGTTCATTTTCTATCCGCAGATGCCAAGGCTCTTCACATAGTGTTTGAGTAGACAGGTCGATGGGATACGGATGGCCATACGCCAGTCGCCCCACAAGGACACATTTAACATCATACTGCGGGACACGAATGCTCTTGCCAGTGATATCAAGTCGTTCCTCATCGACCTTACATTCCTCCGCTGATCCGTAGCTAGAGATGAAATCCCAATTGCGCTCCGGTGATAGCAAAAACAGGGTAGTAACTACTGCCGCGTTTGCGTTCATTGATGCTGTCATCGCCAAGCCAGTGTTATTGATTTGATGTTCATGGTTTTGTTCCATTCGGTTTGATCTGGAGGATTTTGTTGCATTCAAATGACAAGACTGGTCATTACGCGCCAAAAACCAGTCACGAAAAGCGACCGAATACTCGGGGGTGCAGGATTTGAGCTTTTAATCTAATAACGACAGGTTTGTGTCACACCAGAGTCACACTAGCTGACAATAGATGCCGCTTTTTCCCAGCATTAGCCGAGACAGGAAATGCACGGGAAGCCCATTCTTGACTTTCTTCGGCTTACCGGCCGCTAACAGACGCTCATAGGTGGCTTTGATTTTCGGGTCGTGTTGGATTGACGACCACATAGGCATGTACAAAACCATTCGGACTTTACTACGACCTCCCGACACCCGTCGTTTGCCTCGGTAGGAGCCGCTGTCCCGATTCATTGGTGCAACACCCACCAGGGCAGCGATCTGCTTCCTGTTGAGCTGGCCAAGTTCTGGAAGCTCAGACATGAGAGTGTACGCCACAACCCTACCTACACCTTTGGCGCTCATCAGTAGATCCCGTTGCTCTCGCCATTGAGGTATTGCCTCAACTAATTTGTCGAGCTTCCGGTCAATACGTTCGACTTCCTTCTGAATCACTTTCAGGATACGTTGAATCGGAGGGTGCACGCTTTTTGGCATACGCAATAATCGATTCTTCTGCATGGTACTCATGTCCAAACATTGCCTGCGCACAGTGATCAAGTCACTGATATCTCGCAGTTTGTCTGGCTTGATTATTGTTAGCGTTGGCTGCAAGGCTTCACCGAAATGGGCAATATCTTGCGCGTCCAGTTTGTCTGTTTTTGCCTACCGCCCGGTGGATCTTGCAAATTGTCTGACTTGCCCTGCGTTACAAACTACGACAGGTAACTTGACACTATGCGCCGCCAAACGAAGTTCAATTCCAGGCGTCCCGTAGCTTCGATCAACACGCGATTGGGTTGATACTTTTGAATTTTGTTTGCTGCTTGTTTGGCTCCCTCCGGGGTATTCTCAACCGAGAAGTAATCGCCTGTCGGACGTACATAAATGTCGAGTTGAGACTGACTAGTATCAATACCGACATTGATTTCTACTTGAGTTTCATTGTTCGTAGGATAAGCTTCTCTAACTTGCGATACGGGCTCGAGGCCCACATGACCATTCGAGTTATGCCTAGCGAGTTTTGCAGCGTTCCTACCTGGCAACGGTCTCAATACAGGACCTGTTAACTGTCGAACTACTGCAAAAGGCCATCGGTGGCCGCCGAAGGTGGGCCTCTATTTACCCATTCTGAGAGAGATCTGAACAGCAGAAATATCACAGGAATCAACCATACAAGTTAACTGACCCCGAGTTCATGCAGCAGTGCCTGTTTGCTATTTTAGAGTGGCAATAATAGTGTTATCGAAACTCGACGGTAATATTTGATATGCAGCCTACAGAAAACAGAACTCATCCCGCCGGCGACGCACTGCAAGAGATACCCACGGTTGATTGGCCTGACCTTGAAAACAACCGCAATAAGTTTTTAGAAGACCTTCGGTATGCACTTTCAGAATGTGGGTTTCTTGTCCTGACCAATGCACCAGGCCTTGATGATGAGTTTCAGCAGCGAGCTTTTCGCGAAGTTCGAGGGTTTTTCGACGCGCCAATGGACATCAAGAAAACGGCACACATTTCCAACACGCCTTACTTTCGGGGTTATACATTGCCAACCCCTGCAGACCGTGGTCACGGTCAGGTGATAGAGAATTTTCAATACAGTTTTGAACAAGAGCCGCTGTGCGCATACGACGATGTGTCTCAACCAATTCACAAGCGTTTATTTCGGGGACCCAACACCTGGCCACAATCGGAATCGATGTCTGGCTTTCGACCGCTGATTGAAGATCTCAACCTTATCTATCATCGCTTGACGCACCAACTTGGAGAACTGATTGTAGAATCACTGGGCGAAGACCCTGCCGAATTTCGCAAATATTTTGACTTCGATGATCCGGATCTCGCAGCGAGTTTGAACCACAACTTTGGCCTGGATGTTTTTTCGGAAAGTGCGCAGCCAAAACGTGGGGACTCACATTGACGGACCTCCATTCGTTGCCTTGCTGATCAACGACCGCCCTGGACTACAAGTCGTAGCTGGCGAGGGACAGTGGATGGACGCGCCAGTGACATGCAGGACTGCTGAAGGAGAGTACGATGTTCCGGTGATTCCGGGATCCGTGATTGTTAACACTGGCGGGACTTTGATGCATCTAAGCGAAGGGCGCTATTCTGCAACGCTCCATCGTGTGAACACGACCTTGATTCCCGATGGCGAGACGCGCATATCAATGCCTTACTTCCTGATTCCAAAGATGGAGGGCGATCTGGTGCCATTCGGCAAGTCCGCGGCATCGAATACAGGCGTCGCAGGCTATAAAGCTGGGCGTGATCGTGGCGCAAATGCTTGTGTCAATCGCATGGGGACCTTCCCACAAGTCACCCGTCGTTGGTGGCAGGAGGACTTCAAGGCGTTAAGCGAAAATCAGCGCGAAGAAGTGGAAGCAGAAACAGCTGCTGCCTATAAGCTGGCCGCGGAACGAGGCAAGCGCTATCAAGAAAATTCCAGCAATGAACAATCATAGTTGGGTAAGGGCTACGTCGCTAACGATAGTCTATACCTGAGGTTATAGTCGCGACATTTCCCGTTCCATCGAGCAAGTTACCTAACTCATGACGCAACACCCTACTGAAGATATTTCACCCGCTGCTGAGGCCTACGTTTGGGGATTCCCCTTGGCATCAATACACCGTACCCGTTTGTTGCTCTGCTCAAAGACCGATACCGGCACCATGAATCACATAGATGATCTGGCCACGCCCAACGATCGAGCCATTGTGGTGCCAAACAACGACACGCTGTACTCATCCGCCTGGTATGACTTGCGTCACGGCGACCTGACGATTGATGTACCGTCAATGGATCACCCCGACAGGTACTGGAACGTGATGATCCTTGATGCGTACACCCACGTTGCTTACGTCTGCCGTCGCCATCACGGCGTGAAAGGCACTCGTGTCCAGGTGACATTCGACCCAACAACACCACCGTCGAACGATGACACCGATCTCGTGACGATCGGCACACCAACCGCCTGGGTCATTATCCGCATGCTGGTTGAGTCACCAGAAGACATCACTGCAGCGCGCGTCCTGCAACGTGCCATTAGGGTGACAGCACCCTCGTCACATCCGAACACCCGAACTGAACGCGCCGGTCGCGCCACCGCTATTGCGAAGTCCGGCGCTGAGTTTTACACCGAACTAAAGCGCTATACAGAACTTGATCCACCTGCACCCTGGCACCCGCAACTGTCAGCAGAAGCGCAGTCGATTATCGATGACCCATCCAGCTTCTCGACGGATGTGCTAACCGCAGGGGTCCAGGAAGGTGAGAAACTGATTGTTGGTCTCAATGTTTCTGGCACAGTCAGAGAAAATGGATGGAGCACAGGGCGAGACGCCACAGGGTTTGGAGGCGATATACTAAAACGTGCAGTCGGTGCAAAGTTTGGACTTGGCGGTCACCAGGCTATCGAAAATCGATCCTATACTGCTCAAAGTGATTCAGAAGGAAACCGGCCGGATGGTAGTCGGCCGCTTCAGATGCGATTCGAGGCCGACGCCATGCCACCATGCAATGCGTTCTGGTCGTTAACAGCCTATGGCACAGACCTTTACCTGGTTGAAAACGAAATCGATCGCTGGTCAATCAGTGATCGTACGCCAGGGCTTGTTTACGATGATGATGGTAGTCTGACGATTCTTATAAGCGCCGAACGACCTGCCAAAACCGCCAATTGGCTGCCCGTCCCGAACGGTCCCTTCTTGCTGGGTATGCGAGTTTATGAGGGGCAGAGAGAAGTTATCGCTTGCGAGTGGTTTCCACCGCATCTGACGAGCCCAATAAACTAAAGAGCCAGCGCAGTGCTGGCCCAGGGTGGCGACGGCGAACTCACCACATCACGCTACTGCGGAGTACAATATGAAGGTGGTGGAAGGTTAGCGGTTGCCGTTTTCGCCGCTGGATCGTGCCCTACCTGGCGTTTATTTCTCAGCTACGATTCGCCAGTTAAGGTCGGCAATCTTGGCTTTTTCAGCATCGGTCCAGGCCTGGCCACCTTTTTGAAGCAGGTCAAGCGACTCTTCGACCCAGGCTGGCATCATGCGAATGGCCTCAAGGACTCTGACAACTCTGCGTACGAGCAAAATTAAATCACGTTTTTGCTCGCAAATAGGCCAGGCTTCACTTTTTGACGGCGCCGAAACAAGAATCTTAAACCCTGCTCCTTCTAATGCGGCACACACATCCGCCGGATACATTGATTGAGTCGCCGCCAGTGTTGGCAAGTAGGTTTTGTGCAGTGTGGCATGCTCCTGGTTATTCCAGTCGAAATAAGGCGAAAGCAAGTACTCGGAACAGGCGTAGCGAGCACCAGGTTTTAGCACTCGGTACATTTCTCTGGCATGGTCATCAAGCTCATTTTTTTTGAAGAAGGGCCAAACTGCCTGAAAGGAGAAACAGCCATCGAAACTCGCTGATTCAAAATCAAGCGGGTCATGATGATTGCCTTCTTTAAAGTGCAGTCGATCACTCATATTGGTTTCTACGGCCCAGTCGATGGCGCTTTCAATCTGGTTGGGATCGATGTTATAGCCGGACACCTGTCCACCGGACAGGGTGGCAAAGTGATGCGCTATTCTGCCTCGGCCACAACCCATATCCAACAGGTGGGATTCCTCAGGCTTATTCAGGTTTAGCTCTTCGAACACCGTCTTCTCGACTAACAACTGATTACCATACAGACCCTGGGAATCATCAATCTGTGGCGGGATATAGAGCTTCTCCAGGTCGAATACCGAAAGCAGATTATTTAACACTTTATAGTAGTCCGCGACAGCCTTGGTCTCATCCTCTGTCGACGTCTCTTCGCCATCTTGCATACGCTGAAAAAACCTATAGGCGTTGATGCAACCTTGTTTATCTTCATCGGACAAAGTGATCAGGCGCTTGATTCCGACCAAGGAAGTTTTAATTCTGTACCAATTCATTGTCTTCGCCCTATGTTGTTATTGTCAGCAGGTACTAAAGTAATGAACCACCCTGTTAATCAACCTTGGAGTATAGTACGAATTAAGCACGTTTCTGCGTTGCTTGGTAAGTATCCCCCAGCCTCCCCGCCGCGCGTTTTTCTAACAATCGGATAAAAGTTGTGCCAGATGATCGAACAGACCCATTGGTGCAGTCAGCGACAAACAAGTAGCACCGCTTAAGCTGATATGCCGCCATCTATTACGAGCTCGGTACCCGTGATATAGGATGCTTCGTCACTGGCCAAAAACAGAACACCATTAGCAATATCCCGAGGATAACCGACCTTACCTGTTGGCACGCCCAGCTCTGCCATGGCTTCAACGTCAACTGCATTCTCACCCTCTGAAAAAAATTCGGGGTTCACCTTTGTCCAAATAGGTGTATCGATGATCCCGGGATGAACAGAGTTAACCCTTATTGGCCAGCGCGACTCGGCACATTCCAGGGCGACGCCCTTGGTAAACAAACGCACACCACCTTTAGTGGCATTGTACGCAGAAAGGCTCGCAGCGCCTTTGAGACCTGCCACAGAAGACATATTAATGATCGAGCCTGAACCGCTATTACGCATCGCTGGGATCGCGTGCTTAACACCCAGAAATACACCATCAAGGTTGATCGCTTGTTGTCGTTGCCAATTTTCAAGCGACATGTCAACAATACTACCGGCAATACCAATGCCCGCGTTGTTAACAAGGATGTGCAAGCCATTGTGTTCCCGAACAGTTTGCTCGATCACATTAATCCAGTCTTGTTCACTGGTCACATCGTGGGTAAGAAACTGAGCATGATTGCCTGCTGCGGTAATCACATCAGCACACTCACGGCCCATGGCTTCCTGTATATCAGTGATCACGACGGTAGCACCTTCCTGAGCAAGCAATTCTGCGCAGCTACGACCTATTCCTGACGCACCTCCTGTGACGATAGCAACTTTCCCGGTAACTCGACCCATAAAACATATCCTTCTGATGTGTTGTAGAAACTCGACATAAGATAACCGGAATCCACCTATGATGATAATTCCTTGACGCCTCTTTACCTGTAGCGGCACTAACAGCATAAAGTAGCTCGGTCATGGGGTTAACATGAATCCCTCGCCCGAACTGATCGCCCCTGATACTCAGGGTCGCTGTGATTGATAGTGGCGTTCAGCTATCAGATTCTTGAGATTCTTGCTTTGTACCATGGCACTGGGTCGGTAGATCAAGGGTTGGATTACGGTCAAAGAAGCCGACGGGGACTAGGTGAAAGCCCGTGTATTCAACCGGCATCACCGGCCAGTCTTCTGGCCTGGGTACGTGAGTTAAGGCAACCGTGTGCCACATCACCAGATCACAATGGCTGATATCGCGATTGTTCCTGGTCAATTCCGGTAAACCACCTTCTCCGTGGTGCATCACCGTATGCTGCCCCGCTGCGCTTTGCTCTTCCTCTGCGTAAGGGGTATGCTCCGCGTCGGCCCACCTGTGATTCTGGTCTTGCAAACAGGGAAGGAGACGCTGCCGGCAGTAACTTATAGGCAACCGGCACGCCCAGGCCATTCAGTTTTTCAGGATTGGTCACTTTCCAATGGCGACTTGTTTGCGGTGCGATATTGCGCTTCGCGGAGTGTTCATCGGTAAGGTGCCTGCTAACAGAACAGAACTGGCTACCATCAGGGTTATTTTCACCCAATGGCATAACGTCGATCTCACTTTCGTACAAAGAATTGTTGCCGCCATCGAGTTCCCAGTCGAGACGAAAGCAAAATAGGTGCTGGTGCACTGGTGAAGCGAGGCCATCAGCGATCATCGGCGCTTGGGCTGCATTATGCGTTTCAGGTGTCACCGCGCTCACACCGACGATACCTGTCAATTTGATTTCCATTTGAATGGTGCCATCCATAGTTGCCGATGGTGAAGATAGAACTGATAACCAACCTACGGGAACGCCGTACTTCACTTACCTGTGACACCGCGTCAGTGTGTTTCCACTGAATGCCATAGTCCTCCTCATGCATACAGATGGCATTCTCCACCGTTTTCGCCTTTCCATCCCAGGTCACCTGGTGAATATCAAAATATTGAATTTCCCCAAGGCAGTCACATCCCAGTTTAAGGCTGTTAACCAGGGTGCCCATGTTGTATTCGCTGGCGTCCAGAACGTGTTTCCAGCTATGCATATTGTCTGCGTCGCCATAAGGGACAATCATTTCTGACAAGGCCGCACGATATAAAACAGGCCTACCCTGAAGGCTCATCTGGTGGAGTACCAGACCATGAACAGGGTGAATAGAGACTCTTAAGTCATATCCCTGCCACTTCACACGATAGCCTTCAGTTGTAAAGCTTGCGCCTTCGGGCTGCGTGATATCGAGCGATTTTAGGTCAGTTCTGGTTTTCTCCTGATGGGCTGAATCAAATCGACCAGAGGAAGGCGGCATCGGGATCACACCGGTATCTTCTACGTGCACCACTTTCCCTGCGGTCACATCCAGATGGGCGATCAAGCCGTGTATCGGTCGGGCATAACCATTGTCAGTAGCATCTTCTTTAAGGAAAGCGATACAGCGAAGCGCCCTGTGGCCATCAGGGATGTCTGGATGGGCGTAGCCCCCAGCAGGCCAAGGGTCTACTTGAATCAATTCCAAATCAGCCTTCGTGGTGGTGGCGATGCCCCTTGCGGCAACCCTGTCCAGCCACGCCTGGCAGCTTTTGGTCAGTTGTATCGCTAGACCCAGGTCAGCATATCCATAAGCAACCTGTGCGCCCAGAGCCAGTCGATTGACAGATTTAAGCGCACCTGCGGTTAGGTCTATTTCTGCTTCAAAGCCACCATCAGGTTGGGAGTCAATACCCATGAGCTTCACGCTGCGTGGGCATTGGTCACCTTTTCTTAGCAAGTGTTTAGCTGGCTCCAATCGTTCAATCGAGCAGAAGAAAGCCTGCTGATCGGAATGACCCGCCCTGAAATGCAAGACGGCCGCCTCAATTTCAGCAGCTGACAAAGGGTCTAGTGGATGATGCATACGATCGCGCCTTTAAAATCCAAATATACAGTCGGGGGGTAGCAGACCACGATAAGCCATAAGCCGTCCAATGCATTTTTTAATGAAGTCAGCGAGGCGACCGCAATATCACGTCCTGCGTTGACCAGGATTTCAAACGTGCCGGATTACAACACGAATACGAAAACGATCGGTGCTCTGTGTGGTTACTTTGAGATAGCGCCTGGGGAGTTGCTCAAGAGAGTGCAATGCCCTCAGTCGTCTGCATCTGCTGGCTTTGTCGATACAACCAAGCCACGCAACTTGCTATATTGGCCCTTTATTCTTCCTATTCGCAAAACAAGCCAACCTTAAACATGATGCTCTGCAAGCTACCTTATGCAGATGAGTTTTTGATGATCAAAGGAAAAGAGGATAGCGAAGCTAACCATACGGATGAAGAAACTAGGCGCCGGGACGCCTGTAAGCCATCAGATTCGCCGTTACAGCCATTGACCATCCAGAGGATCACAAAGTTACCGCGAGTGCAAAGCCGGTTGCAACCGCAGCATCAACTGCATTACACCTTTCTGCAATAACTCCCTGCCCACTTCACTGGCAATAGCTCGCTGGCTCACCACCATGCCATCACGCGCGATGGTCGGATGATGAATAGTATTATATCTAATGATCGCATCACCTTGCGGGGTAGCGGCCTGAACCGCTACAGAAACAAGTGTGATCAGAACGGTTACCGAAAACTGATGAATAAATTCTTTAGCTTTTTCAATAGCGTAACTCCGCCTCAAAATAGGGTGTAGCTGATTAATGCATACATCACTGCAGCAACTGTCGCGGCGACCACTGCCAGAGGTAGTTGTGTAGTCACGTGATCCATCAAGTCAGAGCCGCAAGCTAATGCGGATAGAATAGTGGTATCAGAAATAGGTGAACATTGATCTCCGAAAACCGCACCTCCCATCACGGCACCAAAAGATAACAGGATGAAAGTCGGGTCAGGCGAAATCGCGAACGCCAGAGGCAGTGCAACCGGAAATACAACGGCATAGGTGCCCCAAGATGAACCGATAGAGAATGCAACGACCATGCAAATCAACATCAGTAAACTAGGCAATATATAAGGCATCTCCTGCAACCAGGCCAAGGTCGCGCCAACAACGAAACCTGAGGTACCTAACTTCTCAGATACAGTGGCCAGTGTTAGGGCCAAACCAAGCACAATAGCACCGACCGTAACACCTTTGATGCCAGTCACTATGGCATTGAATGCGACATCAATGGGTAAACCTTTTATCGTGCTTACTATGAATGCCGCAACAACCGCTAAGCCAAAACCTTCAAACACCATCGGTGAACCCCCTGCGATCCACGGCACAATGCAAAACCCCATGAGCACAAAGATCGGCGTAATAAAGTCTATGATTGAAGGCGAATAGCCTGGATGAACGTTAGCGTCAGTCAGTTCAGTCGCACTGATCGGCGAAGCATGAGCAGAATCCAGTTCGCCTGACTCCTGCACTCTCGCCACTACTTTTGACATCGGTGAACCGAGAAGAGGTAGTTTATCCAGCGCAAACAAGAGAGTCATTGCGACGGCTATCCAAGCATAAAAGTTGTACGGTATTGCCTGGAAAAATAATGTGATGCCATCAGCTTCCGAGTCTATCATTCCTGCCATGGGCTCAATTGCGATCAACCCTGCGATATAAATTGGCCAAACATTAAAAGGAATGATTGTTGCTACCGGGGACGCAGTTGAGTCCACAACGTAGGCTAACTCTTCATGGGCCACCTTGTGCTTGTCAGATACCGGCTTAACGGTGGTGCCAGTTAACACTGTGCTGATGGTTCCACCTTGATGAAAGACAATACCCATAACCCAAGCAAATACTTTTGCTGACACTCTCGACTTAACAAATTTCTGCGCCATGGCTTCACTGAAATATCTTGCGCCACCGTTAACGTTCCACAAGCCAAGCAACCCACCCAATGCCCAGAGATAAATCAGTAGAATTTGCGCGTACTTTTCACTGCCAAGACTAGGTACCAGAAAAATTTCAATAATATTGAGCTGGCCAATGACGAGGCCTCCACTGAACACGCCTAACAATAATGCCAACAACACGTTCCGGGTGGCGAAACAGATTGTTAAGGTAACCAATGCGGGGAGGAGTGACCACCATCCATAATGAGCTCCAACAAGCTGCGGTCTAAACTGCCAAACAAGTACACTGATCAATAATCCGACGGCAAGAACGATCACAGCTGAAATATTAATGGAGCTCGATGATTTCATTGGAATTGAGTCAATTGAAGATCGTTGATCAGATCATACGTCTGGATCATTGCGGCAGCAAACACACCTGCGGATGACTCAATCATCTCGCGATCTGTCTCATCGCCAACTTCATAGGTAATCGCCGGGAAACCAAACCATTGTAGATGTAGTTTTTGGCGTTCGGTTGGTCGCTACTTGTCGCCTGTGGCCGAAACGGATACGTCTCGCTTTTCTTTGCCTGGTCAAACCAAACCTGTGTGAAATCGTGGGGCGTGGTCGGCAGATCATCAGCCTGAATATAAAACACGTTTTTGGCTGTGGAATGAAAATCCAAGAACAAACTGATGTGTTTGCCATCATTCACGAGTCTGTCCACCAGGTCCCGCACCGCCGTCGTCTCTGGCTGCTCAAGTGTTGCTGTTGCCGATGCAGTAACCGGCAACGCTACTGCATCGCAAATGCTGTCTAACAGCAACTAAGACGACGCTCCCGACTTGAACCCTCATCCAATTTGCAGTTGCTAGCGCTGGCCGACAATTCAATTGGGTAGCAGCAAAAATTGCAAATACTCTAACCCGCTCACCCATTGTTGATGAAAATTAATCCTGCATGACCATTTACCATTTCTCGACCCACGGCCTGAGTACAACCTCATGCGTCCACGTCGAGCGATGCCAGGGTCTGCCATGTTGTCGGCCTCAGCGGTGCCGGCCAATCGGTGTGCGCGAGAACCATCTTCCTGAGTCCAACCAATAGCCGCATCAATTGGCACATTGGTGACATGAATCCCTTGCGGCATCAATTCCCGTGCCATGCTCTGCGCCAAGCCCGCCTTGCCATGACAAGCGGCAGCAAATGCGCCACTGTTTGGATACCCCTTTAACGCTGCGCTGGCATTGGTAAAAATGATGGAACCCCGCCCTCTTTCACCCAGCTCATTCTGTAGTAGACATCTCGCCGCCTGCTGACCCACCAGAAAAGCGCTGTAGACAGAATTCTTCAAGGTATCAAGCACGTCAACAGCCGCTGCTTGTGTGATGGGTTTTCGAAATATCTCTCGGGTTCTGCCATCAATGTTATGCACAACCAGGTTAGGATTTCCCAACCTCTCAACAACAATGCCAAACAAATCTACGACCGATTGTTCATCGGCAGCATCGCAGGCAACAAGTAAAACCCCGTGCGTCTTTTCAAGCTCCCTGAGCACTGGCTTATCTATATTTCTGGCTGCGATGGCAACTTGCATACCTTCCCTCACGAACACTCGCGCGCAACTAGCGCTGATCCCCGGGCCACCACCGACAATCACTACAACTTCCTGCTTCATCACCATAGTCTTCTCCCACGCTCTTTCACATTTATATAAATTTCATCAAAAACTAACTCATTGATCTGCCCCGGTCTCAGCATAGTTGTCGCGTGCACTGCCCAGTTAACCTGTCTTCCTTAAAGAAAGTGGTGCTTGAGTGGGACTGCAGTTTTTCATTCTGACCCATAGTAAGTTTGGAGTAGTCAGAATACCCCTGATTGAGATGCAACGATCGCCGCCAGTCCATGAATAACGTTAACTTGCCAGTACCTTAGAACCAGCTAGATGGCCGTAGCTTTGGTGCACGAATTCCAATCGAGTCATTCGTGAAAAAATTTATTCGACAATCCATCTAACGTTTATCGAACTCGATATAAAAATCATGTATGGGCAAAAAGAACATACTGAAGTTATGTACTGGCATGGATAACCGCCTGGGTAACGGCTTGGGTAACGGCTTCGATAAGCGAATATTGTCCACCCGCTGAATGATATCGCGAAAAGAGCTCATCATTTCCTGACGCGCCAGCAGCGCACCATGACTAGCGCACCTGCGGGTATTATCGTACCTGATATCTCAACGTCTGGGGTTGCCTGTCGCATGAGAAACTGTCCCGGACTTTCCCATCGCAATAGCTCCTCTACAAACAGTTTCAACAGCGAGATAACGGGCGGAAGAGCACCTCTATAGGCCAAGCTCTTTCGCAAACGAATCGCGCATCACAAACTTCTGCATCTTGCCGGTGACTGTCATCGGAAATTCGTGCACCATTTTGATGTACTTAGGTATTTTGAAGTGGGTAATCTGGCCGCTACAGAATTGCCGGACCCCATCCTCAGACAGGTTTGCGCCTTCCTTTAACTGAATCCAGGCGGCAACCTGTTCACCGTACTTTGCATCGGGAACGCCAAACACCTGGATTTCTTGAATATCAGGATGTGTGTAAAGAAACTCCTCGATCTCTCTTGGATAAACATTTTCACCACCGCGGATAATCATGTCCTTGATCCGACCTGTGATTTTTACAAAGCCATCGGCGTCCATTTCGCCCAGGTCACCTGAATGCAGCCAGCCCTCGACATCAATCGTATCCGCTGTTCTTTCAGCATCGTTCCAGTAACCCTGCATCACACCATAGCCGCGCGAGCACACCTCGCCGGTTTCGCCGAAAGCTGCGATAGCACCATCTTCTGTAACTATTTTCATTTCCCAGTTGGTATGTGGTCGGCCCACTGTTGTGACCCGGCGCTCAAATGAATCTTCTATCGCCGTCATTGAATTCAACGGGCTGCATTCCGTTTGACCATAGCCGATGACAATTTCCGTCAGCGCCATGTCACTGATCAGGCGCTTCATCAGTTCAATGGGGCAGGTTGACCCAGCAATGATGCCGGTTCGAAGTGTGCTCACATCGAAGTCAGTAAATGTGGGCAGATCCAATTCAGCAATAAACATCGTCGGCACACCATGCAGTGCTGTGCATTTTTCGTCCTGTACGGCCTGCAATACTAATTCCGGATCAAAGACCTCGCAGGGCAATACCATGGTGGCGCCATGCGCAACGCCAACGAGTGTACCCAGGACCATACCGAAACAGTGATACATTGGCACAGGAATACATAGAATATCCGCCGGCGAAAAATGCATGCTCTTACCCGCGTGGTAGGCATTGTTCAGAATATTGGTGTGGGTCAGCGTTGCCCCTTTGGGCGTACCCGTTGTGCCGCTGGTGAACTGGATATTGATGGCGTCACCCGCCTGCAATGTCGTCGCGAGTTCATTCAAGCGAGAAGTCTCGTCTTTGCCTCCCATCTGGCTTACAGCCTCAAAATTAAACATGCCGTCCGAGGATTCGTCACCCATCCGGATTACTATTTCAAGTTGCGGTAGCTTTTTGGATTCCAGTCGTCCAGGTTCACAATGAGCTAACTCGGGGGCAAGTTCTTCCAGCATTTTGAGGTAGTAGCTGGTCTTGAAACTCTCTGCGGCAATAATGGCCTTGCAGCCTACCTTATTGAGCGAATACTCCAGTTCGTACAACCGGTAAGCCGGGTTGATACAGACCATGATCGCGCCAATCTTTGCCGTGGCGAATTGCGTCACGACCCATTCATATCGGTTGGGCGACCAAATGCCGACCCTATCACCCTGTGCAATGCCGAGCGCCAGCATTCCGGTGGCGAATCGATCGACTTCTGCAACGAATTCAGCATAGCTCCAGCGGATGTTTTGATGCGAAACAATCAACGCAGGGTGATTCGGGTTGTTTGCCGCCACACTGTCCAGATGTTGTCCTATAGTTGACGTCAGCTGCTCACCAGACGCCCCAGTATATTTCGCTTCACTCATTAAATGTGTACCTCGCCCTTAATTATCAAACCTATTCGTTGTGTCATGATCTTACCGTAAGCAAAATGAACAATAGTGCCCCAGCAACCTATTTGCTAAACCTACTTGCTAAACCTACTTGCTAAACCTACTTGCTAAAATAGTGCCCATTAAGGGGCGACATCGAAATGAACTCCGATCACCATGAATGCTAGCAGTGCGGCGAAGCTGGCTCAAGCTAAGGTGTTTCTGAATTGGAAGTGTTTTGCTGACCTTTATACAATTCAGCTGGGCCACTTTTGAGCACTTCCCAGCCAATCTCGGTCTGGCCCAACTCCGCTGCAATGTAAGCAGAATTGCCAGTGATGGTAATGCTAAAGTTCATGGTTCGTTGCACGAGTGCAGCCAGGGCCTGAACGTCGGTCCACTGAAGTCGATAAACCCATAAGTGCAGGTTGATCAATTTCTTTTCCAATTGACCCCACCATACATCCGATTTTGTATTTAGGCTGTAAATCTTGACGTTCTTCGATGCACGAACCGATTTTTTGATTCGATCGAATGACGGTTCACCAATCTCTACCCAAAGACAAAGCTGACCGTCCAGTGTGTGTTGCCAGAGATCAGGCTCATCGGTAGCGCTGACGCCCCTGGTAAACTCCAGTTGTTCATGTGCGTCGATGCAGTAGGCCAGGACCCGAGCCATCATTCGTTCAACAGATTCAGAGGGGTGTTGTGCCACAGTCAAATTGAGGGTCTGGTATTTACTACGTTCCAGATCAGACAGGTCAATGGTCATTTTATAGATCGTTGGTTTTAGCGCCATGGATGCTGTTCGCCTCGGCTAATTATCAAACAAGTTTGTCAGTCGTTTCTTAATGTCACTCAACGACTCAAGATATTGGCGCTGATCAGAAAAGATGAACCAGCGCTCGTTACTATAGTTCGCACTACTATGATTCTCATTGCAGATCCGGATGGTGGATTCAGTGACAAGGCTAACATCACGCTCAAAGGGGTTAGTCAGGTGGCATAAGTTCGCGGCGATGGACAATAGAGACCATTGTCGGGATTGTATCTAATCTTAGCCATCAAGGTTGCCGCGCAGCTCGTAGCGTAACGGTTAGCGCTGCCACATCCCCATTTTCAGTGCTCCTGCAGTGATGACCCCATTTGCGACCATGGCAATGCCGCTGGCCAGATAGACCATATTCAGTGAAGCGTCATATCCGTACAGCAAAACAGCACCACCGCCAATCCCGATCATAAGGCGCACTGCGGCTGCGATCAGTGGCCAGGTCATACGACCTGCCCCCTGGGAAGCAAAAAACAGGGACAAGCCGATGCCCTGAAAAGCAAAAAATGGACCCACATATTGCAGGTAGCCCTTGGCCGAAGCCAGCGTCTGAACGTCGTCGGTAAAGATTGAAGCCCAGGCTTCCGGCCAAAGCGCGACTGCCAGACCACCGATACCGGTGAAAAAGGCGGCAGTACCTGCGCCAACCCAACCGATATTCACGGCGCGTTGAACCTGACCCGCACCGAGATTGACGCCTACCAATGCATTCATTGAAACACCGATGCCGAACACCAGCGGGATAATCAGAAATTCAATGCGAGAACCAATGCCGTAACCGGCGAGAGCGGCTACGCCGAATGACCCGACAAAAATATTGAGACCACTGAGTGTGCTGACGGTCAATATGGGAGAGATCGAGGACGGCAGCCCAACGCGAAGTATCGATGCGAACAGGGAAGGCTCTAACTGCCTGGCCGACCAACGAAGCTTTAAAGGCGACCGGTCTTGCAGTAAACCGCGTACTAACAGGATGTTGCTGAAGGCAGCCACCGCAATCACTGAAACCGCTGCGCCAGCAATACCCAGACTGGGTACGCCAAACCAGCCAAGCACCAGCGTCCCGGAAAGTGGAATCTGGATAAAAGCACCAAGAAACATCAGCATGGCCGGGAACTTCATGTTTCCCATCCCTCGATAGACAGAATTAAGCAGCGCCATGCTCCAGATCAGCGGACAGCCGCTGAACAGAATGACAGCATAAAGGCGAGCCTGTGCCAGCACAGCCGGGTCGTTACTCATCAGGCTGAGCAGGGGTTCGAGTGCAACCAGCACTAATATGAGGAAGCCAAATCCGGCAACAAGGGCAATGGCCAGGGCATGCCAGATCAATCGTTCTGCGGTATCTGTGTTATGAGCACCCATGGCCCTGGCAACAGCGCCAGTGACGCCACCACCCATCGCGCCATTGGCCAACATCTGCGTCAGCATGAGAAGCGGAAACATTAACGCCATCGCTGCGAGGGATACCTTGCCCAACTGCCCGACGTACCAGACTTCAGTCATGTTGACCGTTGCCTGCACAAGGAAGGCAGCAGCATTAGGACTCGCCATCTTAAGGAGCAGGGGCAGTAGTGGCGCTGTCAGTAATTGGTTTGTGCGGTCTGCTGCAGGCGTGCTCATTGCTTATCAGGTCATTGGGCGAAAGTCGTAGAGTACGCTATAGCACTCGTTGCGCGAGTGTTTTTTCTCTTGATTGCTGAGCTATTATTCAGGGTTTTCAACTATCGTGGATTTCACTGGCTCCTTAACAAATCGTGGCCAGTCTTACGGCCAGGCGATAATCGATGCATCAAACTGGACTAACGAAACTGGCGGTATTAACGGTCGATTGATTGACCTTGATAGCGCTGAAACAGCGTGCCTGGTCAGGCGAGCCATTAATGCCTATCGTTTTGCAGACAGCGCTATATTGTATACAATGCTGATTATCAGCCTTCGCTATCCCAACTATTTACCCGAGGAAGCAATCAACTCAGTCCATGTCTCATGCAGCGGAACACGCCTATCGCACTATTCGAGAGAGCATTCTTTCCGGTGAATTTGCGCCAAACGGTCGCCTCAAAGAGGCAGACCTTGTGGCTCAATGTGGCTTTAGTCGTACGCCCGTAAGAGAAGCACTGCGGCGCCTCGCTTCAGAGGATTTTGTTTCACTCAATCGAAACCAGGGTGCACAGGTTAAAGCCTGGACAAAGGATGATATTAACGATTTGTTTCAGCTTCGAGCCCTGTTGGAAGGCTATTCTGCAGCGCGAGCGGCCGATTGTATCACCTTGATTCAATTGAATAAACTACGAGAATCAATCAAAAAGATGGATGATGTCCTCGCCAGTAACGCATCCGCAGATAAAAAGGTTGAGGATTTTTTGATCCACAACAATATTGTCCACACTTCCATTTGGCAGGCGGCAGGTAGTGAACGCCTTGAATCAATGTTAGGTCGATTAATCGACCAATCGCTGGTGATCAGAACGGCTCGAAAATATTCTCTGGAACGGATAGCGCAGTCTCACCATCATCACGAAGAACTCCTGAAGTCGCTCACTGCGCATGATGCGCAGTGGTCAGAATCGATCATGCGGTCTCATATCCATGCCGCAAGAGATGCACTGCTCGTCAACGATGAAAACTAAATTGTATGCAATACCGACCATCAAAGGATTAACAGTAAATCGATGAATACGCCTTTGTCACACATTCGCTTGCTGGACCTGACACATATGCTATCAGGACCTTACGCGGGCATGATTCTGGCGGACCTCGGTTGTGACACTGTTAAAGTGGAACCGCCTGGGACAGGCGAAGGTACCCGCCGCCTGTTGGAAGACGACCCGAATAATTCCATTAAAGGGATGGGCGCATATTTTTTCACCCTGAATCGCAACAAGCGAAGTGTTATTTTTTTGAACTGGTGAAAGTCGCGGATGTTGTCCTGGACAACTTTGCTGCCGGCGTGACCTCAAGACTTGGCGTCGACCACAAGTCACTGGCCGCCATCAACCCGGGAATCATTTCCTGCACGGTGAGTGGATTCGGTGAAAGCGGTCCAAGTTTCAAGAGGCCCGCGTTTGACCAAATCGTTCAAGGCCTGGGTGGCGGGATGTCGATAACCGGAAGTGGGCCCGAAGACGCTGTTCGCGCCGGCATTCCCATCGGTGATCTCGCCGGGGGGATGTTCGCAGTGATGGGAATTCAGGCAGCTCTCTTGTCAAAGGCACAAACCGGCGAGGGACAGCATATCGACATCTCTATGCTTGATTGCCAAATTAGCCTTCTGAATTACATGGCCACCATGTATTCCATGTCTGGTGATATCCCGACACCCATCGGAAATTCACATTTTGTTCACACGCCCTACAACACTTTCAATACCGCAGATGACCAAATAATTATTGCCGTTATCGGCGACAAATTCTGGCCAGCGGTTGTTGAGTTACTGGGCATTGAAGAACTAGATACCCCCAAATATGCCACCGCTAAAGCACGATTGGCAGAAAAGTCTTTTATTGAGGGCAGGATTGGTGACGTACTTATCAAGGAAACAGCAGATCACTGGTTAATGGAACTGGAAAAGGCTCGAATCCCCTGTGCACGCGTCAACAACCTGGCTCAGGCCCTTTCTGATCCACAGGTACAATTTCGCAACATGGTGGTAGCGCTTGAACATCCCGAAGGCGGTACAGCAAACGTGCCAGGTAACCCGATTAAATTTTCAGAAACCAACGATGAAAATTTTACCTCGCCACCCTTGCTGGGTGTTCATACAAAAGAAGTGTTTCGAGAATGGACTGACATGACTAATGAACAGATAACCGCGGGTATTCAGGCGGGTTCTATCGCGGGAGGTGACTAGTGGAGCAGGTCATCGTGAATGACGTGGGACCTCGTGATGGTCTGCAGAACGATTCAACTTTGGTCACACCCGAAGATCGCGTGCGGCTCATCAATTCTTTATTGGACGCGGGAGTCAGGTCAATTGAAGCGGCCAGTTTTGTAAGCCCGAAAGCCGTGCCAAAAATGGCTAACGCAGATCAGGTGTTTGCTGCTCTTAATCAGGAGGCTGCGGATTTCAGCGCCCTGGTGCCAAATCTAAAGGGCTACGAGTTAGCAAAAAAGGCAGGTGCAAGAAGTGTTGCGGTTGTTTTATCGGCAACTGAGACCATGAACCAGAAAAATATCAATATGAGCCTTGACCAGACAATCTCGGTTTGTAAGGAAATTGTCGCCCAGGCGCTAAGAGATGGTATCACTCCGCGGTCTTATCTCTCTGTCGCCGTAGAATGTCCTTACGAGGGCATGGTCGAAGAACAGGTTATTGAGGGCCTCAGCGCGATGATGTTTGAAGCCGGGGCCAAGGAAGTGATTGTCGCAGACACTATTGGCGCTGCTAACCCGGCACAGGTGAAATCGCTCTTTACTCGCCTTGTATCTGCATTTGGGGCAACGACAATATCAGGTCACTTCCACGACACGCGTGCAATGGCACTGGCCAATACCTGGCAGGCCCTGGAATGTGGCATTCGAAAATTCGACGCTAGTATCGCCGGTCTGGGTGGATGCCCGTTTGCGCCTGGCGCCTCGGGTAATCTCGCCACCGAGGACCTGGTCCTTATGCTCAATGATGCGGGCTTCGATACTGGCATCGATCTGAACAAACTGCTCCGATCAGTTGAACTGACCGGGCAACTCGTGCAACACCCGGTTGGGGGTAGAAGTATGGCTTATCTGAACCGTAGAACCGAAAATCAACATTGAGCGGAGTGAATGTGAACGTCAAACTGGAAATGACCAATGACTTTTAAGCTAGGTGTAGATGTAGGCGGCACATTTACTGATGCCCTGCTGGTAAATCAGGACTCAAAAGAAACTTACACCGCTAAGGTCCCTTCTACACCTGAAGACTCTTCAATAGGGGTCATCAATAGTATTGTCAGGGTATGCGCGTCTGCCGGAATTGAACCGAGTGTGATAAGCCAGGTGACCCACGGGACGACCGTCGCGACCAACGCAATCCTCACGGGGCGAGGCGCCAAAGTCGGGCTCATCACAACCAGGGGTTATCGACAAATTTTGCAGATCGCGCGTTCTTATGTACCCGGCGGACTGGGCGGTTGGGTGGTCTACGACAAATCCGCGCCGCTGGCACCACTGGCATGTACGGCAGAGATTCCTGAACGAGTGGCTGCCGACGGATCTATCGTGTCAGCACTCGATGAGGCGGCAACCCGAAATGCCTTGAAACACCTAGGTGAACTCGGCATCGAAGCATTAACAGTTTCTTTGATCAACAGTTTTGCCAACCCCGCCCACGAAATAAGAGTGGCTGAAATCGCCAGAGAAATCATGCCCGATATCCCGGTGTCAATTTCCTCTGCCGTCATACCCGAAATGCAGGAATATGAACGCACCATCACCACCGTCGCAAATTCTTACGTGCGCCCCGTGGTTTCAAGTTACATTAACAATCTACAAAAAGAACTGGATACCAGGATGGACAGTCCTCATCTCTCCATCCTGCGTTCCGACGGCGGTCTGTCAACGGTAAAAGCTGCTGAACAATTTCCTGTGAACCTTTTGATGAGTGGACCCGCAGGTGGCGTTACGGGCGCTCTATGGGTTGGAAAACAAACGGGGTACAAGAATCTACTCACGTTTGATATGGGCGGCACCTCGACAGATGTTTCTCTTGTTGAAAACTATAAGGCGCTACTGCGGCGCGAAACGACCGTTGGTGATGTTAACGTGCGGGCCAGTTCACTCGACGTGCGGACCGTGGGTGCCGGGGGCGGCTCCATTGCCTATGTTCCTGAGCTAACAGGTGCTTTAAGAGTGGGGCCAGATTCTGCCGGCGCTGAACCTGGTCCTGCAGCCTATCTTAAAGGTGGCGAACTACCGACAGTTACCGACGCCAATGTCGTTCTCGGTTACTTACCAGCAGAACAAAAACTCGGCGGCGACATGGCAATTAGCCGGGAAGCCGCCGAGGCGGCTGTTCAAACCATTGCGGATTCAATGAAATTGACGCTTAAACAGGCTGCCGAAGGTATCGTAAAGATCGTCAATGAAAACATGTTTGGCGCGCTGCGGCTCGTTTCTATTGAAAAGGGATACGACCCTCGCAACTTTGCGTTAATCGCATTCGGCGGTGCAGGACCTTTGCATGGCAATGCCCTTGGCGCATTAATGCAATCCTGGCCGGTCATTGTCCCTCCTGGTCCAGGCGTGCTTTGTGCCTTCGGAGACGCCACGACGCGAATGCGAGATGAAGCGTCCAGAACGTTCATCTCCCGGCTCGACCGCACGAAGCCCAGAACCATTGTGGAAGAACTGCTCAAGCTCGAGGAGTCCGCTAAAAACGCATTGTTAGCGACTGACACAAACCATTCGTCAGATATTTCGAGCAGCGACGTGACATCACAACTGCAGGTTGATTTGCGATACTCCGGCCAGGGCCTTGTGTTGACGATCGAAACCAGCCAACAGGAACTGTTGGATCAAGGCTTTGCGGGAATAAGTGAACGTTTCGATGCACTTCACGACCAGTTGTTTACGTTTTCACTGAGTGCAGAAAAGGAACTCGTTAATCTCCGCGTGGTGGTCGAAGGCCCGGAGTCGGATATTGACGTGATGTCAAAAACACCAGACGGAGGATCCGTCGAAGATGCCGTTATCGGAGATCACACCATTTACGCAGAGGGCCGGGACCACCCTGCGAAACTCTATGAACGGGCTCGCCTTGGCACCGGTCACCTGATACCTGGTCCTGCGGTGGTCATGGAAATGGATTCAACGACGTTGATCCTGCCTGGCCATTTTGCACGTGTCGATGAACAGGGAAATCTAATCATCCGACCCAGTGAATCCTGAGGAATTAACGATGAACAGCAAGATCATTCAGACCAATCAGCAGCCGTTCGAACGGGTAGAAGTAGACCCCATCACACTGGATATCATCGAGAACGCCCTGCGAAATGCGCGGATTGAGATGGATGCAACGCTGTTCAGAACCGCCATGTCTCCCGGAATCAGGGAGCAGGGTGACGCGTTTCCGATGATCGCAAATGTGGAAGGCAAAATGGTTGTTGGCCAGTTTGGATCGTTTATCAAGGGGTTCCTCGATGTATATGACGGGACTCTCGAAGAAGGCGATATGATTTTCACTAATGATCCGTACAGCTGTGGAGCGGCGGTCTCTCATCTGAACGACTGGCTCGTGATGAAACCAATCTTTAAAGATGGCAGGCATCTTTGCTGGGCAGCCCACTTTGGACATATGACAGACATTGGCGGCAAGGTTCCTGGCTCATTACCGATTGATGCCCGGGAGATATTCGAGGAAGGCGTCGCCGTACCGCCTGTGAAATTGTTTCGCAAGGGAGAGCGACAGGAAGACATTATCAAAATTGTTCTTCGAAACTCCCGCATGCCTCACTGGAACGAAGGAGATTTCAATGGCGTGATCGCTGCTTGTAACATGGCTGAAAGACGCTGTATTGAGATTGCTGAGCGGTTCGGCGACGACGTCTTCAATTCAACGCTCACTGAACTGCTGGATCGTAATTGTCGGGCGATGGCAAAACTCATTCAGGCTACGGTGCCAGAGAAGAAACAGGTTTTTGAAGACTATATCTGTGATGACGGTATCGGCATGGGGCCGTATAAGATCAAGTGTGCGATGTGGCGCGAAGACGATACCGTGATTTTTGATTTTGAAGGTACCGACCCCCAAAGTTCAGGCTCTATCAATTTCCTGTTGAATGAAGAAATGTTCAAGATGTTCTGCGGCACCTTTATGATTTCCGTATTCGATCCGCAGATACTTTTCAATGATGGCTTCTATGATTACATGGATGTCCGAATCCCCGAGGGCTGTATTCTTAAACCCAAAAGACCCGCAGCGTTATCCTGTCGAACACATGCACTCGGACGTATTTTTGATGTAATTTCAGGCCTGCTAGGCCAGGGTAGCCCCGAATTTTTGTGCGCAGCAGGTTTCTCTGACAGCCCTCACCTGATGTATTCAGGCTATGACAGCAAGGGTGAATGGTACCAGTTGTTCCAGATCGGGTTTGGCGGCATACCCGGTCGGGCCGGAGGCGATGGCCCCGATGGCCATTCCCTGTGGCCAGGATTCACCAACGTTCCCAACGAATATATAGAGGCGTACTTCCCTTTACGCATCGAGGTATATGAAACCATCTCTGATTCCGGCGGCGCCGGTTACAACAGAGGCGGCAATGGCATACGCATGGCATACCGATTTCTCGAGGATGGGCAAATATCCATTCATGACGACAGGTGGCTCACGTATCCCTGGGGGGTTAACGGAGGTGCACCTGGGGAAAGAGGCACTAAACGGCTGGTCAGGGCGGACGGTAGTGAACAGATACTGCCGTCCAAGTGCGATCGAATTGCCGTCATGAAAGGTGATCTGCTTTACTTCAATACCTGGGGTGGCGGTGGCGTCGGGGATCCGCTAACACGCGAACTCGATCGTGTTAAGACAGATGTAATAAGCGGCCTGGTCACCGTTGAAGGCGCCACGCGCTACGGCGTGGTGCTGGATACGATGGGCAATATTAATCAAGCCGCAACGACCTCGTTACGCAATGAAATGACAGCAAACCGAAAAGAGCTGCCTTTGTTCGATTTTGGCGGAACCATAGAAGAAATAAAGGCTCGCTGTCTGGAAGAAACAGGCATGGAACCACCCACACAACCTGTTTTCGCGAATCAGCCAGGTTAACTGAAATGAGCGCACAGCTTCAGTCACAATCAACAGGTATAGGAAAAAGACCATGCCTGCTGGTTGTTGATGCTACCCGAGGTTTCACAGACCCGTCATCCCCGCTCGGTGCAGATTATTCCAGCGAACTTGCGGTGATCGCGGATTTGATGCGGCATGCGAACATTCGATCATGGCCTTGTTACCTCTCCACCGTCATCTATCGAGAGCAGACGACGGCGAGTGTTTTCAGAACGAAGCTTCCCGCGTTGAACGGTCTGACACCGGATTCAGAATGGATAGCCATTGACCCGAGCCTGCCCGTACTGGACAACAATGTCATCATTGAAAAAAGTTATGCCTCTGCATTCTTTGCGACTGATCTCGGTCAATGCCTGAAGACACTGAACGTCGATACCGTCATTGTCACGGGTTTTACAACCAGCGGTTGTGTGCGTGCGAGTGCGGTTGATGCGTTGCAGTGGAATTTCAAAGTGGTCGTCGTACAAGACGCGGTCGGAGATCGTAACGATCAGGCACATGAAGCTAATTTACAGGATCTGGGATTGAAGTATGCAGATGTGGTTGGAAGTGAAGAAATATCAAGGATATAGATATTGAAAAAGAACAATTCATACAGGTAGTAAACTGGAAATAATCGGCATTCGTAGCAGCTAAGAAAGCATAAACTGATGGAGGCAACAATGAGCAAACAAATAACAATAACTTTTTTATTGATATGTACAGCGAACCTAGTCGGAATTACCGCGTTCAGCACCTCGGCGTTCGCTGAAAGTGCAGTGCAACTCGAAGAAGTGGTTGTAACCGCTAGAAGGCGAGCAGAGCTTGACCAGGAGGTACCGATTGCTACCTCAGTTTTTAGTCAATCGACAATCAAACGGGCCGGGATAGAAAGACCGGCTGATTTCATCAACCTTACGTCAAACGTCAGTATTACTGACACCGCGAACGCCGGTGATACCCAGGTTAACATTCGAGGGATCACTTCGACGCGTGATGCAGAAGGCACATTTGCGTTTGTCGTTGATGGCGTCCTGATTACCAACCCGAACGGGTTCAATCAGGAGCTATTTGATATTCAGAGTATTGAAATACTGAAAGGACCACAGGGTGCGTTATACGGTCGCAACGCGGTGTCGGGGGCGATTCTCGTCAATACCGTCCCTCCTTCTGACGTAGTTGAAAGCACCATTCGCATAGGCGGTGGTACTGACGGGCTTCAGAAACTCGGTTTATCGATCAGCGGGCCTTTGAGCGACAGCCTACGTGGTAGCCTTTCAGTAATGTCTCGTGAAGATGATGGCCAACATAAGAATGAATTCACTGGCCAGGACAATGTTGTCGATTTTGTCGACGAGCAAAATGTCCGCGCTCGATTGGTCTGGGATGTGTCCGACAGACTCACCCTTGATGCGGTTGTCGGCGCACGTGACGTTGAGGCCGGGGCAATCAACTTTAACGCAGTCTTTGCGCTATCGGATGCTGCCGGACTATTTGGTGATCCCACTCTGTTCAAAGACGTTAACGATCACGACTTTTCCTTTTACTTCAATACGCCTGGGGAAAATGAACAGGAAAACACCTTTTTCTCACTCCAGGCAGCGTATGAATTGGACAAGGCTCTGTTAACAGCGACTTTCTCCTATGATGAACTCGATGAATACCTGCTGTCAGATGGCACCAGTGCCGCTTTCGGACTTTATTCATTCGATATTCTGGGCGCTTTCAGCCCGGGTGGACCTACTGTTGGCCCGGCACAAACTGCCTGTTCCGATTCATACCAGGACCTGCTGGCATCCGGTCGATTTGCACCAGGTAACAATCCGCCCTTCTTTGCATTTCCCGGCAGTGTTCCCGGGCAGGCAGCGGATCTTGGTATCGCGCCTTTTTATGGTCTAAATGCCCTGCTCTCTCCCTACACGCCCAGCACGTGTGACGGCTATCAATACCAGGAAAGAAACCAGGAAAGTACGAGTTTCGAGTTAAAGATCGCCTCGTTGGATGATGCGCCGGTAACCTGGATGGCCGGTGTTTACTATTCTCAAATTGAACGTGAAGTGGTTGTTTCATATGGCGCGGACCTTGGAGATGGAAAATTCAGTCGTACACCTTTCGTAGCCGGTCGAACGGACCTGTTGTTTTGGGACGATTTTGATACAGACGTTTGGGCCATCTTCGGCCTGGTTGAATTTGAGGCCGCGACTAACCACACAATAGCGCTGTCAGGTCGTTACGATGTCGAAGATCGTGAGGTCTCCAATAATGTGCCCAATGTCCCGACGGCAACTGCCTTCGGCGGCGGCCTGGGGCCAATCAACCCCGCCTACCAGTTCACCGATGTGATCGCAGATCGCGATGATGAATTCAAACAATTCCAGCCTAAACTAAGCTGGCGTTGGGCTTTTAGAGATGACGCATCACTGTATGCTAGCTATGGCGTTGGATTCAGAAGCGGCGGGTTCAATAATATTGGTAGTGCCGCGCTGGTTGAATCGGAATATGCGACGATTGCAACTCGTCCTGCAAACCTCCGAGATGAGTACGACAAGGAAGTGTCTACCGCTTTTGAAATTGGCATGAAGTCGCAATGGTTGAACAATCGGTTGCGAATCAATGCAGCCGTATTTCACACTGAAGTTGAGGATAGCCAGTTTTTCAATTTTCTCGCTGGCGGCTTCGGCATTTTAAGGGTCGTTACCAACATTGACGATGTCACTTTGCAGGGTTTCGAGATAGACGCCAAGTATCTGGTCAATTCAAACCTCTCACTATTTGGTTCTGTCGGCGTAGTCGATAGTGAAATCGATAAGAACACTAATCGCCCATATACCGAAGGTAACGACATGCCGTTAACCCCCGATATGACAGCCAATATTGGGGCGGAATGGGCCAACGAGATCTGGAGCGGTGTCGAACTTGTAGCACGTGTGGATTGGCGTTACACCGGAGAAACCTGGTTCAGTACGGTCCAGGACGATGTCACCACGAATGCATTCACTGATGTATCAGCCACTTACCAGGGGATCGGTTTTGTTTTGGGTGACGTGACACAAACGCCTCCTGGCCCAGGCATTCCTCCAGGCGGAATCATAGGATTTGGTCGAAGCGACTATAGTAAAGGACAACGTGATTCCTACGATACCGTTAACCTCAATATCAGCCTTAACGCAGAAAATTGGACCCTCACCTTCTGGGGAGACAACGTACTGGATGAAGAATATCTAGAGGAAGTCATTCCCGCCCCTGAATTCGGCGGTTACTTTATCCACCCAGCTAAAGGTGAAGCCTTTGGTGTAGATTTCGTTTACCATTTTTAAATCTGTCCGGGGGTGCAGTCTGACTGCATCCCCGCATCGACCGTCGAGTGATCAAACAGCCCGGTTGGTGGTGAGCGATTTCTGGTTTGCGATGCCTCTTTCAGGCCAACGTGCTTCCGGGTACTGCCGTCAAATTCTCAGTCGGACCTCTTCGCCGCTTCCCAATCAATTGGCGATGACGTAAGCAGCGAGCGACACCTGCCCCCATCACTCGCTAACAAGGGGGTATCATTCAGTGTTGTTTTTTCGATACTCCACATACTGGCCGAACATCCCTGTTAAAATTCCTATTCTCTAAGTGGATTTTTGGTACTGTGGCTGCCTTGGGTTTGTCGCATCGCGTTATCGCCGCGGGTAATAGAATAACCCTGCCAATTTAGCCCAATCTTTATTCCGTCAAACCTGAATGTACTTTACTTTTTCACTGCACAACCCTGGAGAGGAGTAGCGCAACCATGGGCATACCCGCTGAACATGATATTGAGCTTGCCAGTGCTGATGATATGGCAGCAGCATGCGACATTCTGGGTGGTGCATTCAGCCAAGACCCATTGCTCAGATGGCTCTGTGAGCGACCGGATATCTATAGCGATTTGTTTCGCTTGGAGGCTGAATGCTTATACAAGCATCACCACGGCATTTACCTGAATCGAGAGCGCACCGGTGCGGCGATGTGGTTGCCCCCAGGGATCTCTACAAAATCCAATAAACTGCATTGGAGAATGTTACCCCTTGGCTGGAATCTTGTGAGCAAGGGTGGGCTCAAGCGCTTGGTAACAAGGGGGGATGCATTAGAGAAGGTGACGCTGGCAGCGCATCCTGCTGAACCGCATTTCTATCTTGGTTTTGTCGGGGCGAGTCCTGGCCAGCAAGGACGTGGCATTGGCTCTGCGCTTCTAAAAGCAGGGCTCACCGCTTGCGATAAGCAGGGCGCGATTGCGTATCTGGAATCCAGTAATGTAAAGAACAATCCTCTTTATGAGCGACACGGTTTTGAAGTAATTGCCGATGCGACATTGCCTGATGGGGGACCAACGATATGGTTTATGAAAAGAGCTGCCAGAGAAGGACTGTCTCAGTGATAATCCATGGGAGCCATTCACTATGCTAACGACGGAAAGGTTAAGGCTGTATTTTGAATAGAAGCGATTGAACGCATTTCCCTAAGCTTGCAAAAGTATCCGAATGGGGAATCTCTGGAGACAGATCCTGGGATGCGTGCTGCGCGACAAATGTCTGATTGGATTCTGACCTGATGGCTTACGGACATCTGGGTTGATCACTTAAAAAACTTCTGGGCCGCACAGGTTGGCTTTCACCTGGTCGTCAGCCTCTGCTAATATCCCTAGCCCTAGACTCAGGAGGCTAAAAATGCTGACACCAAACTTTTCGTTGCCACGCCGTCATTTGTTGAGCAGTCTTTTAATACTTATTCTGGCAATCACCTCAAGCGCGGGCCATGCTGAATCCGCGATTGACCCTGCAAGTCTGCCACCCTGGCTCAAACCCGAACTGTTGGTTCACCTTGTGGCTATGGATCTGAACGAGTCTCAAAAAGCTGAATTTCGTGAGGCACTCACCGAATGCTTGACTGGTTTGCAGAGTGTTGTCCAGCGCGAAATCCGCAAAGGAGGCGTGGACATCCCAAGGCGAATCAAGCGCGCGACCAACCGAGAGTACAGTAAGCTCGATAAACGTATGAAGGCGAGTCTCGCCGAACCGCAACTTGCGCCCTGGACGAGCTATCTTGAAGGATTAAAAGTAGCCATGGCGGAAAGCGCGGTGTGAACGGGCAGGCGTGGCGTATTTATGCTCCAGCGCTGATGCTGAAATTCAGTCGCCCGGCCTGCCGGTAAGCGGAGCGGGCGGTGTGCAATGTGCAGTACTCGAGCAGTCCGGGCGCAAGTTCGATCTGGTAGGCCTCGGCCCATTTGAGTGTCGTCACCATCATCACGTCCGCGCCGGTGAAGTGATCACCCACCAAGAAATTGGTGCCAGACAGCGCGCGCTCGGCGACAGCGACTTGCTTATGGAATCCTTCTATTGCCGTAGCGACAGCGGCGGGTGCTTCGCCGTATAAATGAGTAAGGTCTCGGTGTTTACGCAGCACGTAAAGGGTGTGGGCATCCAGTTCCATCTGAATGAACGAATTCCACTGATTATACAAAGCCCGCTCTTGCGAGCTGTCTTGACCGTAAGTGTCACCCAGATAGGTGACGATTGCTGCACTCTCGGTTAATACCAAGTTGTCGTCTACCAGTACGGGTATCTTTTCCTTAGGGTTTAATAGGCGAAATGCTTCGGTCTGTGTTTCCCCGGTGCGAGACCCTATTAGCTTGGCCTCATAGTCCAAGGCCAGTTCGTGTGCCATCCAATGCGCCCGCATCGAGCGACTGCTGGCACCACCCCATATTGTAACCATGCTACATTACCTCTCTTTTTCTAACAGGTACTTTGCCGGTTTAACTGCCAAACAGGATCACTCTGCGCGGCGATAGCTCGCTTAAGGTGATTCTGGGTCGCAGCCAGCGATAGACTCGCCCAGAAATAATGACCGGCTTCCCTGACAATAAGAACTATTAAATACATTTCCTCAAGATTGCAAAAGTATCTGAAGAGGGAATCTCCGGGAATATACCCTGGCAAGCGTGCTGCAATACAAATGTCTGAGTGGTTTCGGGTTCAGCTAATCCCACGTTCCCTGAGTTTTCCGGTAGTGTAATCAGGATAATCCAGTCGGCGCATCCAGAGAGAAAGTTTATTCCCCACGGCGGTCATATGTTCCGTGGTGCCGCTCCTTCACGACCCTGGTTTTGGCGGCCCAACAAACTTGCAGAAATCTGAAATGAGAGTCATACCCGATTGCGGCCATGTTCCTTTTCTTGAAGACATCGAGGCGATATAATCGATACCTGGTTTCGTTTCTGAAGCGTCGCAATGAATGATCTTCAAACGCCTGGGCGTGGCACCTTCAGAGCGCAGCGCGCATTGGGCTGGATACACTATCGCGCCTTTCTTCACTTAACGGAGCAGAAATGCAATGAGTTTGTTATCAGGATCTAGCGAGCGAGCTTTCAACGCAGAAAATTGGGGCTACCCCCCGCATAATCGGGCCAGTTTTCAGCAGGTCCAACAGTTAGGCCCAACGATTCGACTTAGCCGCGGAAGCGCCTCCTTCAGTCCATTCTCCCAGAGTATCACGAGCGTCTCTGGGATAACGTATCCTGGGTTGGATGGGGAATCGCGCACGGTTCAACAGATGCTCGACGACACTTACACCGACGCATTTCTGGTGACTAAAGATGGAAAGCTGCTCGCTGAAGAGTATCGCAATGGCATGAGCGCCGATTCACACCATCTGCTTAATTCGGTATCGAAATCCTTCCTTGGCATGTTGGTCGGGGTCCTCGCCACGGAAGGTAAGCTTGACCCCAGCGAAAAGCTGGTCACTTATATTCCCGAGTTTACCGAAACAGCCTTTCAAAAAACCACAATTCAACAGGCACTGGACATGACGGCTGCGGTCAGGTTCGGGGAAGATTACGATGACAGGCAAGCGGAATTTTGGCAGGAAACTGCCGTTGTTGGCTGGCGACCAGCGCTGGTAGACGAGCACCTGCCAAAGACTTTGTTTCAATTCGCTTGCGGTTTAAAGGATACGGAGCAGTTAGACGGTGAGCACTTTCACTACCGCACTGTCCTCACGAATGTCATTGCCATGGCTGTTGAACGTGCGACTAATCAATCAGCGGCAAAACTGGTAGAAGAAAAAATCTGGCAACCCCTGGGCCCTGAGCAGGATGCTGTGGTGGTGGTTGACTCTAGTGGGTTTCCTTATTTTGGCGCAGGCATGAACGCCTGTGCGCGAGATTTGGCTCGTTTCGGGGAAATGCTTGCTCTAAATGGGCGTTACAACGGAACACAAATCGTACCTGAAAAATGGATCGAAGATACCGCTCGCGGCAACGAAGAAGCCAAAGAACTTTTTGCCGCCGGGGCTTACGCTGGGCTGATTCCTGGCGGGCATTATCGTAACCAGGTATGGGCTGACTCGGCCAAAGGGCTCCTCGTTTGCATCGGTATACATGGTCAAACCATCTACGTGAATCAAGGTACCGGTGTGGTGGTGGTCAAACTGTCTACCCACCCTGATTCGGCTGATGTCCCCCTATATGTTGATACGTTCGCAGCGATGTCGGCGATAACCATGAGCGTATAGGCGTTGGCGTGGTATTGGCTGCGCTGGAACAGCGCTACAAGTCATTAAGAGATATGCAGGCCTCAGCAGCCCACCCACAGCGCAGGGATGCGGAAAAATTGTCATCGTTGATCTCAGCGTGAGCAGGATCAACCGTCGCCCGTTCCCGCGCCTTGTCGAACGGCAGGTCGCTCGGCGTGATGTCGAACGCGTAAGTGAGCCGGTCAGAACGGCCCGGCAATAAAACACGCAAATCGCCGAAGGATAAATTGTCCGCTAACGCAGTGTTCTTCAGAAGGTTGGTCAGGCAATTATCAAGCACGGTGTTATAAAACGCAGGCGCCTCATGCAGTGCATTCGCATCATTAGCCATGGCCCGAAAAAATGTTTCTAGTTTCTCCCGCGTTGAATCAACTGGGTACAACAATACTCGCTCGCCGCGCATGTGGGATCTCAAGCCGATCACGTCTTGCTCGGTCGAGAACACTGATATCTTGGTATAGCGTCGAAACATGCCGACCAGCGGCTTATATTTTTGATCAGGCCTGAGCCGTGCTTCAATAGACAGCGCGAGATAGCGCAGCCCATCTCTCGTATCGAACTCAAAACTCAACAAAGAGTGCGCCATACCCCCTGGGCCAAAATGCGACAAGCCAAACCATGCGCGCTGCAGGTTATCCAGGTTGAAATCTTGATCTATGTAGTCGGCGCTTACCGTACGCAAGTCTGCGCCATAGCGAAAATCCCGCAGGTTGTGCACTGTTAAACGGCGATCATCAAATTCCACCCACGAAGTACGTACCTGTGCCTGATTCCAGGGACCCTCGTTACTGGGCACCTGAAATTGCAGCCACGCAAACAGCAGTGCAGCTATGCAGAGCGCAACGAATCGTTTACGACGATAAAAGGGCATATTATTGCTGGTCTCTTCGCAACTACAAGTTGGTGGGCAGCCACCCGGTTCAGCTAATCCTGCGCCTAAGAAACAATAGCATAGGGCAACACCGATACCCGCCAAACCTTCTATTGACCCCCATTCGATAAATGTATTTAATTTGCCACTGATATGCGTAAACTGCATGATGTTTCACAGCGAATCTTAGCGTTGACGGCGGTGGCAGCACTGTTCTGCTCCTACCCAATAGCAGCTAAGGAACTGAACCTACCCAATTACAATACGCCTATCCCAGAAGAGGTTATGACCCCCGATAAGGTTGAGACGTCCATTGGAACGTTGAGTTTCTTTGACGGCTTGCCGGATGAGGACACGGTACAAAAGGTCTACGACAACCTCGATCTGATTCGCGCCACAGAGGTATTCCTCGAAATGATACCACTGGCCTCTATTGAAGGTCTGCGCCGCGGAATGCTGTCAGTGGGCGTTGATGCGGCCAATAAGATTATGCTCTACGACAACCTCATGGATTCCAATTCGCTATTCCTTACCGGAAACACCGACACTATCTATGCAATCGGTTTTTTGCACCTCGGACGTGATGGGCCAACCGTGATTGAAATCCCGCCTGGCGCAGGCCCCGGTACTCTCAATGACGCTTACTTCCGGTTCGTCATCGATATGGGTGCGCCCGGTCCAGATCGTGGAAAAGGCGGCAAGTACCTAATTTTGCCACCTGGCTATGAGGGCGATATTCCGGAGGGTTACTTTGCAGTGGAAAGCCCAACTTACGTAAACTGGCTGCCGCTACGCGGCTTCCTGGTTGACGGCAAAACCGATGTGGCTGTCAAGATGTGGTCGGAAGGCCTCAAGATTTATCCACTGGCGAAAAAAGATAAGCCCCCCCGCGCTTGAGGTGATCAACAGCACGGGGGTTTACATGAATACGATCCACGCGAACGACCAAAGCTTCTTCGAAGAGGTTGCCCAGGTCATACACCGCGAACCGCTCGAATTCCTAGACGACGAGCTGCGTGGCAACCTGGCAAGCATCGGTATTGAGAAAGGCACCCCGTTTGAACCCGATGAGCGGATGCAGGCTATTCTTAAGGATGCTGCTGCTATCGCCAATGCAACATCCCGCGCACTCGCCTTTCGGTCGCGTTCAGACACAATAGGTGTCTATGGTCCTGATAGTGCCTGGTTCACTGCCTTTGATGGTGGAAACTACCAGTGGCTGAAGAACGATGGAAAGGGTGGTCGCAATAAGGATGCCCGCAGCCTATTTTTTTACATCGCGACAGTGAATACACCCGCAATGGTATTGGAGATGATCGGAGCCGGTTCGCAGTATGCGCTGGCTGCTCTCGATTCAGGAGGTGCTTATTTGAATGGTGCGGACAGCTACAAACTCACCATGCCGGCTAATGTCCCCGCGAAAGACTTCTGGTCGCTGGTTGTTTATGACCCTCAAACACGCTCGATGCTTCAAACCGATCAACCGTACCCCTCCAAAAATAATGAGCGCAACCGAGATATGTTGGTGAACAAGGATGGCTCCACTACGCTCTGGTTTGGCCCAAAGGCACCACCAGGGAAGGAAGCAAACTGGATCCAGACCTTGCCGGGCAAAGGCTGGTTCCTGTGCCTTCGGCTTTATGGACCACTGGAGCATTGGTTTGATAAGTCGTGGCAACCCGGTGAGATCGAGAAGCTCTGATATAAATAGCGGGGTCGGAGGAACGAACCGGGGTAAAGTGCCGGAGTAAGGCCTGAACGAGTATTTGTCATCCAGCCCGGCAACCCGCTATTTCCTTAAACTGCTGTCTAAATTTTTCAGTACCCGGTATCAGCCCCTTATTCGCGCAATGACGAACTTTTGCAATGACATCTGCGCCGAGCCGCTCACCAATAAAGCCCCCGTAACTTGTTAGCCTCGCGGACTGTGTCTCTTCTGGCGAAAGGGATAAGGGATAAGGCGGGAGTATTGAAATGTTGCTACCAAGTCCGTGAGCGGCATAGCCAGACCAGCGACTGTCTCCAGGATCAACAACCATTCGAGGATAGGAATTTTAACAGGGATATTCAGTCAATATTCTGAATATCGAAGCAGCATCCGTTAGCTTTTGTTCGCATTGTTGATTTTTACTGTATTTGGAAATATGTCACTTATACCAACGGCGCCCCCTGCTGGCAGACTTCCCCCATCACTCTCTAACAAGTGGGTGCCATGCAGTGTTACTTTTTCGATACTCAACTGAGCCGCCAAATAACCCCTTTAAAAAGACTATCCTCAACAGAGCGTCTCCAGATAACCAGAATCCGCTAAAATATACCGAAAGTCTCTACTGCCAATTTGCAGGTACTGATAAAGCTCATTAAACGCGCTTGAATCAGCCCTTTACCGAAGCCACCCGCCAACTCACCAGGGCGCCAACTAAACTAAGTATCAACGCAAGTAACAGCCTGGGGTCACCGGCCTGGATCCAGGGATCGATGGGGAAGGCAATGGTTTTTTGCATCGCCGCGACCTTAAATTCATGAGACCCGGCGAACTCAGGGTTACCGGAAATTTCCATCATGTCACGACGACTGCGATAACGCATACCGGCACCAGCCGTCCATGTTTCCATACCATCAGCATTCATAATATCCAGGGCCGCACTAGCTGCTGAACCGTAAAGCACGGGATGACACGCTCGCCTAAACAGTTCTGGTGTCATGTAGGCCATGTACTTTGCCAGCACATCAGCACTGGATTCACCTGGATCCACACCTTCTATCTGCAATGGTTTGTCATACATATGGATCACATTCACCATCACAAAGTCGTCGCCCGTATCTTCTTCAAGGAATCTTCGTATTTGTGTAAGGCGTTCCGGTGGTGGTGCGGGAGTACGACTTTCGAAGCCCGACATATAATGCTCAACTTCTTCTTCCGTCAGAGGGCCACCGAAGGAGGTGTACCAGCTGAAAAAGCTTAGATAGATTACAGTCAGTACTGCCCAAGTTATCCGGGTCGTTGTCATTCTTTTAAGCTCCTACGAACTCGCTACAGAGCGTTCAGATGTGTCTCAAGTGCCACCAGCACTACCTCTGGTCCTGATCTTCGCTGATAGTTATCTGCGAGATCCATCCACAATACTTCACCACTACTGCTGACCAGTAAGGTGGTCGGTACCGGTAGTGCTTCAAGATCATCTTCAAGCGGACCTGAGTGAATAAGCTGATTGCGCAGCCCAAATGCGTCGGTCACCGCGAGATCCCTATCTGATAGCATCCGTGCCTGAAGGCCGTGCATTCGCCGTTTCTTGCGAATGACTTCCGGTTTGTCTGTACTGATTGTGAGCACCTGCACGTCTCTCTTCTCGAACTCTCCCTGAAGTTCGGCCCATCGCCGCAACTCGGCGACACAATAAGGTCACCAATGACCGCGGAAGAATTTAATCAGTACAGGTCCACCCGCAAGATCCGTTGAGCTAAAGCGATTACCAGCGTCATCCAGGGCAAAGAAACTCGGAATTGTGTCACCGACATGAATGGGGTTGTCGGCAACCTGTTGAGGGCTGATGGCAACGGAAAACGGAAAAAACGAACCTACCAAAATGGCGAAGGCCGCAGCTATACCACCAAACCAACGGGTTCCAACGACGAACGTCATAAGCCCCAAACCAGCAGCTATTACAAATGCTATTACAAATAGCGTTCGGTCCCCGGGTATTGCGACCATGTTGATCTGGCGAAACCAAAGTATTACTGTCAGCATCGCCACAGTGAGCGCTACAAACCCCAGGCTTGTGCCAAGCTTCTTTCTTTTAGTCATCGTCATATTCACCTTCTGTGTCAAGGCTATTCCCTTCGGTGTTTTGAGTAAAGCGAATCTGAATAGCGGGGTCGGAGGAACGAACCGGGGTAAAGTGCCGGAGTAAGGCCTGAACGAGTATTTGTCATTCAGCCCGGCCACCCGCTATTTCCTTAAACTGCTGTCTAAATTTTTCAGTACCGGGATAAGGCGTGAGTATTGAAATGTTGCTACCAAGTCCGTGAGCGCCATAGCCAGACCAGCGACAGTCTCCAGGATTAACAACCATTCGAGAAGAGGAATTTTAACAGGGATATTTAGTCAATATTCTGAATATCAAAGCAGCATCCGTTGGCTTGTATCTTGATTGGGATTTTTCGCGAAAAGAAGTCCGTGGGGTAGTTTTTCGGTAGAGGATGGTCAATGTCTGAATAGCCACTGATCTGGTGGCTTACAGACTGTTGGGTTGATCACGCAGGAGATTTAAAGGTCGGGCAGGAGTGATTTGGCTTGTTTGAACGTGCATGTTTTATGATTGATTTTTACAGGGTAAGTCAAATTTGGGGAACGATATCATCTACTTTTGATGGAATCCCATATGGATGAAAATTATGAGAATTGACTGCATTGATAGTCGACTGATTCAGATGTTGAAACATCACGAGATTTCAAGATAGTAATCATACCTATCGCATGAGCCGGCTCAATATCTGCAAGCGGATATCTTATTGGGTTGAAAAAAATTCCTCCCATTCGTGACACATCCCAATCTTGCTCCTGACTCGCTCAAAAAGTTCAAGGTCTCAAGAACGCCGGGAAATGATTGCGCGTCGAGATGAAAATTCTCATCAAAGTATTCGAGCATTTCCAAGGAAATTTTCCGATCCAAGGAAAAGTATAGACCTAAGTTTGCAAAAACCTTCTCTTTGGATTGAATAATGGAATTTTCGAAAACAAACTTGTCGCTAAACTCAGAAGGCTCGCATCTATCGTTAAGGTTGAACTCTTCAATCAATCTGTAAGAACATCGGATCAACGATGCTGTTTTATCGTGAATGGTATCATCAAGGTCAAAAATCACATTCAAAGAATCATCTCCTTTTCTCACCGATTGACGACATCATTGTTGAGGATAGTAAGTTTAAACCGCATTGTTCGGGTTAGCCTTATACCTATAACCATTCAGCAGGATCAATGATGTTACGTAAGATCAGGATAGACAACGCCGGGATTATCATGTTGACCGTATTCAGCGCCATGCTCGGTCTCAATCAAGCTCTGGTAAAACTGGTTAATGCCGGTTTTTCACCGATTTTCCAAGCAGGCCTGCGCTCTGTCTGTGCATTTTTTATCGTGCTTTCTTTCGCCCTGATCTTTAAGAAAAAATTATCTCTGAGCGATGGTAGTCTATTACCCGGACTCGCCATTGGGGTTTTATTTACAGCAGAATTCTTCCTGCTGTTCACCGCCCTGGACTATACAACCGTTTCACGCGTTTCCCTGTTCTTCTACACCCAGCCGTTCTGGGTCGCACTAGGTGCACACTTTCTCATTGCAGGCGAACAACTCAATCGTAACAGGATCATGGGCCTGCTAATTGCTATTTCCGGTGTCGCGCTATGTCTGTTCAGCGATGCTAAGGTGGCATCACTGGAAACTCTGAAAGGAGACGTAATGTGTCTGGTAGCAGCTGTTTCCTGGGCCATGATTGCGCTGATGCCGCGAACGACGAAAATCTCCCTGAGCACACCAGAAATGCAGTTGCTTTATCAATTAGCAGTATCAGGAATTATCCTCACGTCGCTTGCGCCGATGCTGGAAGATCCTATTAGAAATCTTACTCCTGGAATTCTCGCTATATTCAGTTTCCAGGTCATTTTTGTCGTTTCTATTGGCTTTATCTTCTGGTTCTGGGCCATTTCTGTTTACCCCACTTCCGACATGGCATCCTTTAGTCTTCTGTCTCCCGTATTCGGTGTTTTCTTCGGTTGGATCATATTCAACGATCAAATAACCATCGAGTTTGTTATTGCGCTGTTAATGGTGATTGGTGGCATCGTGCTCAGCAATAAAAAGGTAAACTCAACTAACTGATGGGTTGGCCTGCCTCTGCCCTTTGTGTGGCGGAACTATGCGTATCATCGCTGACATCACTGACCCAGACATTATTCAGAAGATCCTGGATCACATCGAAGCGCAACCACCACCGTCTAATTTTGCGACTGCCGTTCAATTATAAAATGCGCCTTGATATACAGGCCAACATCACCCCTGCCCAACCTATATGTCGCCTAACAGATTGACCAGGCCGCCTGTAAGCCATCAGATTCAGGCCGTTACAGACACATTGACCATCCAGAGGATCACCACGCCACTGTGGCCCAAATTTGAATGAATTTCAGCCATTACCATACATACTGTTACTCGGGAAATGTGGTTTATAGTGCCTATCCTCCGATGCACCTGCCCTGCCTGAAATCGCATAGAAATCATCTTTCTTCGCGGTCAAGTGTTTACACATGGCACGCAAAGCTGCCGGCCTATCGTGAAATGTCATCGCAAGCAGTGCGACGCCACCCGTTTCACGACCGTATTCAACGATCTCGGCGAAATCCAGGCCTTCGCTACTAACCTCACAAACCTGCACTCCATTCTTATTCTTGGAATGGCGGACACGATACACAAATATTAATAATCGTGAAGGTTTTGTATTATAATTTTTTACTCAAGTTCGTGCACCCATGCAGCATGTGCTGGCGCCCTCTTTGTCACAGACCACTCATCGACCATGTCATCGGCGACATTTTGCCCTTGTTTGCGGCCAGCTCCAGTCTGTGGCCATTGGGGTCGAAAAAATAAATTGAATCAAAGATCCCATGGTTTATTGGGCCAAGCACATCGAGCCCTGCTGCCTCCAGCCTGTTCTTGTAACCCATCAACTCATCAAAACTGCCGACCTCAAAGGCAATGTGCTGTACCCATTCCGGCGTGTTCTCATCCCTGCCCATCTCTGGTGAATTCGGTAACTCAAAGAAGGCCAGCACATTGCCCATACCTGCGTCCATGAATACATGCATGTAGGGATCAGGCTCACCGGTAGAGGGGACCCTGTTCTCAGCCATCGCGAGCTTGAATTCCATGCCCAGCAGGTCACGGTAAAAATCTACTGTCTCTCTGGTGTCCCTGCATCGATAGGCAACATGGTGGATTCCTTTAACTGTCATTGCTGTTTACCTTCCATAAATCAATTGAATTTGAGGGAGTTTCACTCCCCCGTCGACATCGGCAGTGACTCAAACCCCCGGAACCTGGCTCGATGAGCTCGCTGACCTGAACTGGTTAACTCCAGGCTCGGGAAACGCGCTATCAGCTTACCAATGGCGGTGCGACCTTCAAGCCGGGCAACATTCGGCCCTGCACAGGTATGAATACCGCTGCCGAATGCCAGATGAGGATTCGGGTTTCGTTCGATGTTGAAAACATCGGGATTATCAAACACCGCCGGGTCCCGGTTCGCCGCACCGATACAAAGCGTCAGCACAGTATCTGCTGCTATCTGGACACCGTCAATTTCAACATCTTCCGTCGTTGTTCTATTTCCCAACTGGTTGGAACTCTCATACCTGAGGACCTCTTCAATCGCAGAATCGATTAGCCCGGGCTGTTGTTTGAGTTGTCCCAGAACATCAGGGAAACGCATCAGCAGTTCAACGCCATTGCCGATCAGGTTTGTCGTCGTCTCGTGTCCGGCGTTGAGCAGAAAGATACACTGGTGATACAACTCAGACTCGGTCAGTCGATAGCCATCAGATTCCCAGCGAAGCAGCCTGACCAGTATGTCATCGTCTGCCCCAGTCATAGCGCCGCGCCGGCGAGGTACGAATTCACGGAGGTAATCGAGGAATTCCGATACACATCGATTGCCTTCATCAAGCCGGGGCTGATCAAGACCGACTTCCAGGCTGCCCAGAATCGCCAGCGACCATCTTCGGAGCGGGCCCCGCTCTGCCCTGGGCACAGCGAGCATATTGCCGATGATTTCAATCGGTATGGCCGAAGCAAAATCTGCAATGAGATCGAATTGTCTCCTTTCTGCAATATCGTCAAGCAATTCATCAATGAGAGATTCAACGCCCAACTGCATCTTGACAACCATCCTGTTCGACAATGCATTGCCGATGGCCTTCCTGACATTTGTATGCAGGGGCGGATCGTTAAAAACCAGACTGGTCGTATGATGCTCAAAAAGCAGCGAATTTTGGCCAAAGACTGGCCCAAACTGAGTGAACTTGTCTGATGAAAAGCGCCTGGCATCCCGGTATACGTGCATCAGGTGTTCGTAATTCGAAATGAAATAGCCTCCACCCGGAAGCTCGAGCACCGGCGCCTTCTCCCGCAAAAGCCGATAAACAGGATATGGGTCTGCATAAAATGAGTCAGGCAGATCCCTTAGGTCAAAGTTCTCGTGCCTGGCCGCAGGCATGGGTTCTGTTGTTCTCTCTGTCACGCATTACTCAAAGGTTTATACCGCGATTCAGGGTCTAGTCGATCAACACAATCATCCACCGATGTGCTGCATTTGTCAGGTATTTGGCGAGAATGGTCAACGGTACAGGTCATTTCTGTCCGTATGATCGTCAGACGCATAATGTTATTAGAATAACTCATGTCCATTAAAATCAAACAACACAAATCGAGTATAAGTAGAATTAAGCCCGTTTTTGTGTCGGTAGCCAGGCAGGTCTGTCCCTGAAATAGGGGTTTGAATGGAACTCCCGGTGGAAATATTATGCGTCAAAAATGCAAGTCAAGATCATTTGTACATACCATGGACAAACAGCAGGCGGGGTTAAATGACAGTATGAAAAACAAGAGTGAACGTCTTATGGCTAATTCTAAGAAACTGATTTTCGCTATCTGCGCTGCATTGGTTAGCAGCAGTGCCGTGGCAGCAGTGCTGGAAGAGATTGTTGTTACTGCACAGAAACGCGAACAAAACATTCAAGATGTTGGTATCGCCATAACTGCG
>LWDU01038903.1_pt1 | contig 56175 bp, 49 predicted proteins | sample 727161 | NCBI WGS metagenome assembly LWDU01 (sample SAMN04566230, study PRJNA314399) | hydrothermal vent metagenome | isolation source: deep sea hydrothermal plume seawater | place: Mexico: Gulf of California, Guaymas Basin | collected 2004-07-11
CGACCTGCCCAGAATGGGTGCCACCGTATCAGCAGTTCATTAAGGGCGGACAAATTCCGAGAGGAGCGGAAGTGCGGCCGGACCAGGACTTCTCGAGTTTTGGCAATGAGTTCGTACTGGCCCAGAATCTTGGCCGCAACTCGTCGGAAAAGGCGGACTAACACGTGTTGAAAATCCATCAACTCGGGCTAGAAGCAAGTTTTAAGAGCCTCAAAATAACGGACGAGAAACCGGGTCTCTTTGTTTGCGCAGCGGTCCGAGTCGATATCCCAATGGTTTCGCTTTTCCACCCATCGAGCAACTGCGGTGCGCTTGGTACGAAAGCTTAGAATCGGTCCTGGTGAATTGGCTCGGCAGAACCATGGGCACAGGCAGATGATACTCTGTGCTACAGAACAGAGGGTTTTAGGAACTGTTGGTCTTGCGACGGTCACAGACAAGGGAGGCAAATTATGACGGCATCGAACGCAGAGCAGGCTCAAGGTGGAGTAGTCCAAAAGGACAGCTCTGAGAACTCGATAAGTCGGAGGGCCCTGTTGGCGGGAACTGCTGCTCTTGCCGTCGGAGCTTCGGCGACTCTGGCATCACGCCCACGGTCACGCCCATGATCACGCCGCGAATGGGGGCAATCAGGCGTTGGTTCGTGCGGCTGGTGACTGTCGGATCACTGGAGAGATCTGCCAGGCGCACTGTCAGAAGATGCTCGCAACCGGTGATGCAAGTCTGGCGGCTTGTTCTGCTTCTGTAAGTGACATGATGGCCAGTTGTTCAAGTCTGATGCAACTGGCTGCCTCTGATTCGAAGCATTTGCCCGGCATGGCGAAGATCTGCAGCCAGATTCTCGAAGACTGCAAGGCCGAATGTGAGAAACACGGGGAGCATGAGGAATGCAAAGCATGCGCAAAGGCGTGCGAGGGTTGCCTCAAAGAGTGCAAGAAGGTTATGGCTTAATTTAGCTTTTGGCGGTATCTCCGCGTTCCTGGCAATTGAAAACGGCAATTAAAAACCCCCGCCGCGGCTAGCCGCGACGGGGGTTTTTGGGATCCGGGCATCGATTCTTCGCGGTTTCTGGGCCGTCGCACCTAAAGGCCTGCGCTTGGAAATCGAAGCTGGAGATGCTTCTACATCATCCCAGGCATTCCGCCCATTCCGCCCATTCCGGGAGGAGCTCCGCCCCCAGAGTTTTCCTCGGGCTTTTCGGCGATCATTGCCTCAGTAGTGAGGAGCAGGCTCGCCACACTGGCTGCGTTCTGAAGGGCTGTGCGGACCACCTTGGTCGGGTCGATAACCCCGGCCTTGATGAGATCCTCATACTCCTCGGAAGCGGCATTGAAACCGTTAGGGCCTTTCAGGGACTTCACTTTGTCGACAACAATGGAACCTTCGACACCCGCGTTCTCCGAGATAAATCGGAGAGGCGCCTCGATGGCCCGGGAGATGATGTTCACCCCCGCCTGTTGATCCTCGGGAAGGTCAAGCTTGGCAAGAGCCTTTTGCGATCGAATGAGGGCTACACCGCCACCAGGGACGATACCTTCCTCGACAGCTGCTCGGGTCGCGTGGAGAGCGTCCTCAACCCGTGCCTTCTTCTCCTTCATTTCGGTTTCCGTCGCGGCTCCAACCTTAACGACCGCAACACCGCCAACGAGCTTGGCAAGCCGCTCTTGCAGTTTTTCGCGATCGTAGTCTGAACTCGTAGACTCGATCTGGCTGCGGATTTCGTTGACTCGACCCTCGATCTCCTTTTTCGTGCCTGCACCATCGATGATAATTGTATTGTCCTTATCGATGCTGACGCGTTTGGCCTTTCCGAGGTCCTTGACCGTGACGTTCTCCAGCTTGAGGCCGAGTTCTTCGGCAATAACCTGGCCGCCGGAGAGAATCGCCATATCCTGAAGCATGGCCTTGCGGCGATCACCAAAACCTGGTGCCTTGACTGCCGCTACGTTGATCGTACCGCGGATCTTGTTCACGACGAGGGTCGCAAGGGCTTCGCCCTCGATATCCTCGGCAATGATCAAGAGGGGACGTCCCTGGCGTGCGACCTGCTCAAGGAGGGGAAGCAGATCCTTCATGTTGCTGATCTTCTTCTCGTTCATGAGAATCAGGGGCTCTTCAAGGACGCACTCCATGGACTCCGGATCGGTTACGAAGTAGGGCGAGAGATAGCCACGATCGAACTGCATGCCTTCGACCACATCCAGTTCGGTCTGGAGGCTCTTGCCTTCCTCGACCGTGATAACGCCTTCCTTGCCGACCTTATCCATGGCCTCTGCGATGATACCGCCGATGGTCGGATCGCTATTGGCCGAGATGGTCCCGACCTGAGCGATTTCTTCGGCACTTCGAGTAGGCTTGGAAAGGCTCCCAAGTTCAGAACTGATGCACTCAACCGCAGCGTCGATGCCGCGCTTCAGATCCATCGGATTGATTCCCGCTACGACGAGCTTGCTCCCCTCACGAAAAATTGATTGAGCGAGAACTGTTGCGGTTGTTGTCCCATCACCAGCGACGTCTGAAGTCTTGCTCGCGACTTCCTTGACCATCTGGGCGCCCATGTTCTCGAAGCGATCCTCGAACTCGACTTCCTTGGCGACCGTGACTCCGTCCTTGGTAACTGTGGGTGAGCCGAAGCTTTTTTCGATGATGACGTTACGACCCTTAGGGCCGAGGGTTACGCGGACCGCGTTGGCGAGTCCGTCAACACCCGCAAGAATCTTTGCGCGGGCATCTTGATCGAAGAGAATTTCCTTGGACATTTTTCTGCTTGCTCCTGACTACTCGAGGATTCCGAGGACGTCTTCCTCGCGAATGATGAGGTGTTCCTCGCTCTCAATGTTGACTTCAGTCCCTGCGTATTTACTGAAGAGCACTCGATCGCCCTTTTTGACTTCCAAGGGGACGAGATTTCCATCATCGCCGGGCTTACCATTGCCAGTAGCGATGACTTTCCCTTCCTGGGGCTTCTCTTTGGCGGTGTCGGGGATGATGATCCCCCCTGCCGTCGTTGCATCTTCGTCGACTCGCTTGACCAGGATTCGATCCTGGAGCGGACGGATCTTCATGACGCCATAACCTCGTGTGTGGACCGATATTCACCGGTCGTTGTTTGCGGGCGGCCTGCGCGCGGATCGCGTGGCCGGGTAGGACTCTTGGCAGTCCGTCTCTCCGACTGCCAAGCGGTCGGCAATCTAGATCGGGGGGGCAGGAGGTCAACCTCCGATTCGAAATAAATCTTTGATTTTCGAAAAAATTCTGGCACGCGAACCGACCCGCAAGCTTGACTTTCGCTTTGATTTCGCGAAGCTAGGCTGTGATAAGGCGAAATTGCGACGAAAATTTGCTCGTTTGGTCGAGAGAAATCGATCGGATACCCCCGGGTGCCTGCGAACGGCATTGGCAGCCCCCCGGACACAGCGAAACCAAGGAGGTCGAGCATCATGGCCCTGACCCGCCGCCAGCGCGAAGTTTACGACTACATTTGCGAGTTCGTCGAAGAAAACGGCTATTCGCCAAGTCTCGAGGAAATCGGGGCACGCTTCGAACTGGCCTCGGTGGCCACCGTTCACAAGCATATTCAGCACCTTGTGAGCAAGGGGTTCCTCCGGAAGGCCTGGAATCGCTCTCGTTCGCTTGAACCGGTCCTGGAGGACGTTTCGGATCTGCCCACGATTCCCCTGCTGGGAACGGTGGCGGCGGGATATCCCATCGAGGCGATCGAGGAGCGAGGCGAGCATATTCGCGTTCCCGCCCAACTGATGGGTCGACCACAGGACACCTATGCGCTCAGGGTCCGGGGCGACTCGATGATCGAAGACCAGATCTGTGACGGCGATCTCGTGATCGTTGAGAGCCGTTCGGAAGCCCGCAATGGTGAGACAGTCGTGGCTCTGGTGGGTGGCGATGAAGCGACCCTCAAGCGTTTCTATCGCGCTGGTTCCCGGGTCAAATTGGTTCCGGCGAATTCCACGATGCAACCCATCGAGGTGGCGGCTTCGGATGTTCAGATCCGGGGTGTGGTTCGCGGCTTGATTCGCAGCTACTGAGCAAATTTTGCTACGGTGCCCAGCGATGGCGAGAGCTTGGGCGTTTGCCCGGAAGTCCTCATTGCACGGGCCCTGAGCGGCTAGCGTTCTCGGTGACGCGTATCAATTATTTTGAAGCCTGCCCTTCAGGCCGAGCCGATCCGAAAGAAATTGGATATTTCCCGAGCGACTCTTCGACGGCCGGCGCTTCGACCGCCAGAGATTCGGAATGGAATCCTGGTGTAGGTGGGGTAGATATGGGCGGAGCACAGGCGGTGAAGAGTTCCCAGGAGTTTTCAGCATGCTTCGCGTAACTCGCAGTATTCATTTCTCCACTTCACTGCGCTACTGGCTAGGTGATTTGAGCGAGCAGGAGAATCGCAAGCGATTCGGTCAGGATGCCGATCGTCATGGCCACAACTACCGGCTCGAAATTACCGTGCAGGGCGAGCCTGATGCGCTTACTGGGATGGTGATCAACTTGGCGCAGATCAAGGAGGTCGCCGAACGCGAAATCATGGGCCGCTTCGACCACAAGGACTTGAACCACGACACGGAATATTTCGTGACAATTCCTCCGACCCCAGAGAATTTTGCAAGCCTTATCTTTCGTCTTTTGGACGAAGCGTTGCCCGAGGGGTTGCTGAACAGGGTCCGACTTCACCAATCCTCGGACCTCTATGTCGATGTCATTCGGCCAGACTCGTGATCTATCTGACTCGCCGCTACAGCCTGGCCGCTGCCCATGTCCTGTCGCAGCCTGCTTTCAGCCCGGCGGAGAACGAGCGAATTTTTGGGAAGTGCGCGAATCCGGCAGGCCACGGCCATGACTATGGTTTCGAGGTGTCGGTTACGGGACCGGTGGACGCTGAGACCGGACAGATCATGGCTCCGGGACTGCTCGATGAAATATTTGAAGAGGCCGTTGCCCGCCGTTTCAGTCACCGTCTCTTGAACGAGGAAGCGCCCTTTGGTTCCTTGGTACCCACTGCGGAGAATATCGCGCGGGTATGTCATGAGGCGCTGGCGGAATCGGTCAAGAACCGAAGTACCGCCCGTCTTGCTCAGTTGCGCGTTACCGAGACGCCGAGAAATTTTGTGGAGAAAGGGGACCTGTCATGAATGATCCGATCGAGGGACTGGTGTCGACGCTATTGAAGGAACTCGGCGAGGATCCTGATCGCGAAGGGCTGGAAAAAACTCCGGCGAGGGTAGCGGTGGCCATACGCCGGTTCACCGAAGGCTACAGTAAGGATCCTGTCGAGATTCTAAACGATGCCCTGTTCAAGGTTGACTATGATGAAATGGTGCTCGTCCGTGATATCGACTTTTTCAGTCTTTGTGAGCACCATATGGTCCCGTTCTTTGGGCGCGTTCACGTGGGTTATATCCCCAATGGCAAAGTAGTCGGGCTTTCGAAAATCCCGAGACTTGTGGAAATGTTTGCCCGCCGTCTGCAAGTTCAGGAACGGTTGACAACTCAGATTGCCGAAACCCTCGAAGAAGTCCTGAACCCGAGGGGAGTTGGGGTCGTGATCGAGTCGAAACATCTGTGCATGATGATGCGGGGCGTCGAGAAACAGAATTCCTATGCGATCACCAGTTCCCTGCGCGGGGAATTCGAACGGGATCACAAGACGCGGCAGGAGTTCATGGGGTTCCTGCGTCAGAGTCGGGAGTCTTTCGTCTAGCAATGTGTGCAGCGAGCGAGGTCAGTTCAGAGGGAATGCTTCGCCCACCCACTGTTCGCTGAGCGTCCAAAGGCGGCGTGCCGACTCGGGATTCAGGGCGTGGGGAGAGATCCCTTTGGTCGAAATTTCTTCGTCCTTCTCCTCGGCGATGTTGCAGTCTTCGCAGTAGAACCCCCCCTGACCTTCGAGCTCGCTCGCCGAGGCAGCCCAGGTCGAGGTGGCTGCACCTTGTTCCACGCTCTTGAAAGCAGGGGCGCCGCTGTTGGGGTCTGCTCGACTCATGAGATCCTGAACATCTTCGGGAGTCAGGTGCCGGCCGAGTTCGGTCATAATCATCCCGGGATGTACGGCGACGGACCGAATGCCTGAGGGCGCTAGCCGGCGATCGAGTTCAAGGGTGAATAGGATATTTGCAGTTTTTGACTGCCCATAGGCGACCCACTTGTCGTAGGCACGGCTTTCGAAGTGGGGATCTTCGAAGTCCACGTCGCCCAGCCTATGTCCGGCAGAACTCAGATTGACGATCCGTGCAGGTGCAGCGGACCGTAGGGCCGGTACGAGCAGACAGGTCAAAAGGAAATGGCCGATGTGGTTGGTTGCGAGCTGAAGTTCCCAACCGTTTGAAGTTCTGGCCAGCTCACACCCCATCAGCCCGGCATTATTAATCAGAACATCGAGTTTCCCATTCTCGGCCAAGAAACGCTTCGCACAATCGCGGACACTCTCAAGAGAGGTCAGCTCCAATGCGGTGACGTCCACCTGGCGGCCGCTTCCCTCCGAGCGAATTGTCTCCGCCACGGATTCGGCTTTGGCGATATCCCGGGCAGCGAGCGTCACCCGCGCTCCGACGCTTGCCAGGGCCCGGGCGGTTTCGGCCCCCAGGCCCCCCGATGCCCCGGTAATTAGAATGTGTCGCCCCGACAGGTCTGTGCCCCGGATGACCTCATCGGTGGTGGTTTCGAGACCGAAGGCGTTCGGCATATAGATTTCACTTCCTAGAGATCAACCGAGTAAGTTTTGGGGGTCTATCATGAGCCGGAGAGGACGAGTTGGGAGTTCACGACGAGCTCTCCCTTCTTCTCGAATTCGTCCCTCTGGCGGTCGACCCACTCCTGCACCAGCCGGTTGCGTTTGGCGTTCAGCAGGTTCGTTCGAACGGCTTCTACGGCCGCTTGGATCTCCTCTTCCTGGGGCACGGTGCGCTCGAGGAGTTGAATGAACACACGGTTGGAGCCCGCCTCAAACACCCTCTGCGCAGTCGGCGCGTCGAGAGCCAGCGCGAAAGCGGTGTTGAGCAGTTCGGGTGCGCCGCCCAGTCCGGGGACGAACCCATCCGCGCGCCGGCCTAGGGGGCCCGCAGTGCTGGTCGTGAGGTCCTGGCTCGCGGCGGCTTCCTTGAGGCTCATGCCAGATCCGATTTCCTCGGAAATTGCTTCGGAGAGGCGTGCCGCTCGGTCCGCGGCCGCCTGGGCGGTGGCATCTTCCCGGGCCAATTCACTGGCGACTTCCTCGAAGGGACGGGTGCGTGCGGGGAGCCGTTCGCTCACCTGGACGATATGAAATCCAAAGCCGCTCTGGACTATCTGTGAAACTCCTCCCACTTCAAGTGAGAAAGCCGCGTTATCGATCTCGGGCACGTTGACGCCCCGAGCAAAGACGCCGAGATCCCCGCCTTCTTCCCGAGAGCCGGGGTCCTCTGAGACTTCGGCTGCAACGACGGCAAAGTCTTCACCGGCCAAGATGCGTTCACGGGCCGCCTCGGCTCTGGAGCGGGCCTCTTCGGTCGTCGATTCATTGGCCTCCGGTCCCACTTGGACCAGAATGTGCGCGGCGTGCACCCGCTCGCTCTCACTGTAGTTCGCGATGTCCGTCTGATAGCGAACCTTTAGAGTGTCCTCGTTGGCAGCAAGGTAGGCCTGAAGCGCATCATCGCCGAGTTCTTCTCCGGGAGGAAGCGATGCGGTGTCCAGGGCCAGGTACGCGAAGCGGATCTCTTCAAGGTCGTAGAGCGCGGAGTCTCGGAGTTCGGCCTCGCTCAGGGTCGCCTGATCGTAAAGTAGGGTCACCATCTTCTGGGAGAGCAGGTCCCGCCTGACGGTTGCCAGAAAATTCCGCTGACTTCCGAACTCGTATTCGGCGTAGTTGTTGAAAGCCTCGACACTGAAATTGCCCGCTTCATCGCGAAAGGAAGAGCTCTGCTTGACGAGGTTCTGGATTTCTTCGCGGCTGACCCCGAGTCCCAGGTCGTGAGCCGATTGGGCCAAGACCACGGAGTCGATCAGGCTACGTAGGGTCTGGGAGTCGAGGAACGGTGCCAGCGCTTGGGCATCGAAGCTGTCGCCCGCCTGTTCTCGATAGACCTGCTCCTGGCGCGCGCGGAGGCGCTGGTATTCCCCCGTGTCGAGATTGAAGTCCCCCAATTGGATGACCATCTTTCCCGTGGGGGATCCGCTCCCGGATTGTCCACCGGTTCCCATAAAGAAAACGAAAACTGCGCCGACGAAGGCCACAAGAAGCAGGGTCAGCCAGCGTTGGCCCCTGCGGATCGACTCAAGCATGGAGCTACCCCTTCTCTCAGTGTTCAGGTCTATCTGATTAGAATTTGAGTGCGCCGGCCGATTGAGGTCAGCTACGCGGCCCAAAAGATCCGGGCTTTGGCAGGCCGGATCTTAAACAGAGCGGGTCTAAGGGGCAAGCGACCCCGTGTTTTACGGCGTGGGATTCTGGACGCAGCGGCCCCTCTCGAATTCCCTGAATCCCGTGGTTGAACAGAGTGGCCTCGACTGTTATTTTCCGCTTCACTCAAAGATTCGAAAATATCTTTCAATCCAGTAACTTAGGGAGAATCTTGACAGTAGGTGATTCAAATTTGCTTGCGGGGGTGATCCCGGAGGTCCTCGTCGTCGAGGGTTCCGGACTCATGGGCAAGTATGACCGAAGGGAGATTCCGGCGTGATATTCGATTCGATACTCGGCTGGTTTTCTAGTGACCTTGCTATCGATCTGGGAACGGCGAACACACTTGTCTACGTGAAGGGTCGTGGCATCGTCGTCTCCGAGCCAAGCGTGGTGGCGGTTTCCAAGGATGGCCGAGGCCCCGACAAAGTGAGGGCGGTCGGCAAAGCGGCGAAGGAGATGCTGGGCCGAACTCCGGGCCATATCGTGGCGATCCGTCCGATGAAGGATGGAGTCATCGCAGACTTCGAGATCACCGAGGCGATGCTGCGTTACTTCATCACGCGCGTCCATGATCGGAAGCGCATGGTAAGGCCTCGGATTGTCATCGCTGTACCCTCGGGCATTACCGAAGTCGAGAAACGTGCGGTCCGAGAGAGTGCAATGCTCGCAGGTGCGCGCGAGGTCTACCTGATCGAAGAGCCAATGGCGGCGGCGATTGGTGCTGGATTGCCCATCACGGAACCTTCGGGAAATATGATCATCGATATCGGGGGCGGCACGACTGAGGTCGCGGTGATTTCGCTCTCGGGCATTGTCTATTCGAACTCGACGCGAGTCGGCGGCGACAAAATGGACGAAGCCATCATCAATTATGTCAAGCGCAAATACAATTTGCTGATTGGCGAACGCACCGCCGAACTTATCAAAATTAAAATCGGAACCGCTTACCCGACCGAAACCCAGGTGCACATGGAGATCAAGGGGCGCGACCTCGTGGCAGGCGTGCCCAAAACACTTGATATCAAGTCGGAAGAAGTGCGGGAAGCCCTGGCTGAACCGATAAACGCGATCGTTGAGAGTGTCAAAATGGCGCTGGAGCGTACCCCACCCGAGCTTTCTGCCGATATCGTCGACAAGGGAATTGTGATTGTTGGGGGAGGGGCGATGCTCAAGAATTTGGATATTCTGCTCCGAGAAACCACGGGGCTTCCAGTAATGCTGGCTGAGGACCCACTGACCGCGGTAGCGATCGGTACGGGACGCTGCCTGGACGAGCTGGCGCTTCTCAAAGAAGTGACTATCCGCTCCTAGCAAGGTCTCTGGCAATGCCGATCGGGCGGTTCCCAGTCGAGTCGAAGCCCCCTCAATCGGTGAACGGGGAGTCATGTTCGGATTCCTGAAGAGAATGAGCGCACCCATCGTTCTCGGTATTCTGATCATTCTGGCACTCGCCGCGATCGTTGATGATCGAGCGGGGAGGAATCGAGGAGACTTGCCTTGGTGGCAAGGCATTCTTCTTGAAATCACCGTGCCATTCCAGGAAGCCGTGGCGATTCCTGCCAACCTCCTTGGCCGCACGTGGCGTTCCTATTTAGATCTAGTCGACTTGCGCGCAGAGAACGAGAGCCTCCGGGTCAGCCTGTTGGAACTGAAGGAAACGAATCTTCAACTTAGCGAAGCGCTTGTCTCCAGCGGGCACCTCGATCAGATCGTCGAGATGAGAGATCACTTTGAAGTTCCGATGCTGCCGTCCACCGTCGTCGGTCTGGATGTCAGTCCATTCTTTCACTCGATTCTCGTAGATCGGGGAAGGGATCACGGTGTATTGGCAGGCAACCCTGTGATCACCCATGAAGGTGTAGTGGGGGTTGTCACGCGGACTTCTTCGCATGCTGCAAAAACAATGATAGTCCTCGACCGTCAAAGTGCGGTGGACGCGATTGTTCAGCGAAGCCGGACTCGTGGCATCTTGCAAGGGCGCGGAACCGGGCAGCCCGAATTCAAATTTGAAGCCCGGAGCGGAGATGTTCGGATAGGCGATCTGGTGTTGACCTCCGGGCTTGGGGGGGTCTATCCAAAGGGATTGAAATTGGGGGAGGTGACGGATCTGTCCGAAGCCGGCGGGGGCTTGCTCCGGCTCGCCACAGTCCGAGCTGCTGTGGACTTTGGGCGCTTGGAGCAAGTTTTTGTGATGTTACGCCGGGGTCCCGGCATGGATCTGCTCTACGAGACCGGTGAGTTCGTCGACCCCACTCCCCAATCCGCCGAAGTGCAACCGACCGGGCCGGATGAAGACGTTTCGGGCAAGGAGAGCTGATCGATCGTGAAGGTTTTCCTCGTACTCTTTCTGGCCGCATTGCTCGCCGTCATGCTGGAAGGCGTACTGGCCACCATTATTATGCCCCCCTGGGCCCCCGATTTGGGCTTACTCGCGATCATTTCCATCGGTCTGCGCTGGCGAGGATTGGCACTTGGGCTCGTACTCGCCTACTTGCTGGGCTCTTCGGTAGACGTTCTCTCGGGCTCCTTGATGGGCCTACACGCGCTGCTCTTCCTTTTGACCTTTATGAGCGCAGTATTTGCGGGTCGCCAGCTGAACCTAAAAGGAACCGTTTCCCTGGTGGGTTTTTACACGGCGGTCAGCTTCTCGTACGGACTGTCTCTCTATCTGGTTTCGACATTCTTTCTCAGCGGTGTCGAGATCGGCTTGCGATGGTTCGTCGAGAATTTGATTCATTCCGTGGTCAATGGCTTGCTGGCGCCGGGCGCTGTCGCCCTCTTTTCCCGGATCGCGGTCTGGGCCGGGGCCGACGATAGCTCCGAGAGGGCTCTCTACATAGAAACGCCGGTCCGACCGGCATGATTGGGAATGTGGAGGGCGAGAGCCGACTTCCGGGCGCCGATGAAGCGCCGAGCGAGCTTCGTATTGGGCTGATCGCCGTAATCATGCTGGCCGCGTTCGCGATCTTTGTTGTTCGACTCTTCCAGTTGCAGATCGTGGAAGGCGCCGATCTCGCGAGTCGTTCGGAACGAAATTCGGTTCGTACTCTTCGTCTCGAGGCTCCTCGGGGCGATATCGTCGACCGAGAGGGCAGGGTGCTGGCCACTACACGGCCGGCCTTCCGAGTTCGAGTAATCCCCAGCGAACTGAGGAGTCCCGAACGCGCCTACCGGGTTCTGGGTGAGTTGATCGGTCGCGACAAGGGGGAACTCGCGGAACGCGTGGGAGATCCTCGTGGGCGCCGCCGCTTTCAGCCCGTTTCACTCGAGACGGACCTTTCGCACTTGCAGCGCGCCCGTGTCGAGAGTCATCGATATGCACTGCCGGGTGTTGTTACAGATATGACTCCCCGTCGCCATTATGTCGGGGTTCGAAGTGCTGCCCACCTGCTCGGCTCCATCGGGGAAATCGATGCCGAGGAGCTTGGTCGAGGCGCATTGCCCCGATACCACCCTGGGGATGTGGTGGGAAAGTCAGGGGTTGAACATCGTCAAGAGGCTCATCTTCGGGGCAAACTGGGTGGGCGAAATATCGTCGTCGACGTGGCTGGCCAAGAAATAGAGATCATCGACGAGGTGCAACCGGTGCCTGGTGGACGAATCTTCTTGACCATCGACCTTGATCTCCAGAACGCGGCCGAGGCCGCCTTCCGATCGGAGGATCCCGCGACCCCCGGTCATCGGGGTGCGCTCGTGGCCATAGATCCGCGCAACGGTGAAGTACTCGCCATGGTCTCTGAGCCAGCCTATGACCCCAACTCCTTTGCGGGTGGAATTGATACGAAGACCTGGAATGATCTAATTTCCGACGACAGTCGGCCGTTGCAAAACCGTGCGGTCTCAGGGCAATACCCGCCCGGTTCTACTTACAAGGCTGTCGTTGCGGTGGCGGGAATTTCCGAAGGGATTTTGGATCCAGATGAAAAGGTATTTTGCCCGGGTGAGTACCGGCTCGGTCGGCATACCTACCGCTGCTGGAAGCGTGAAGGTCATGGCGAGGTAAACCTTGATCAGGCAGTGCTCGGCAGTTGCGACGTCTACTTCTATAAATTGGGCGTCGAACTGGGAGTGGATAAAATTGCTCATTACGCGAAAAAATTTGGCCTTGGTGCGCCAACCGGGATTGAATTGCAGGGTGAAATGCCCGGTCTGGTCCCCACCCGGGAGTGGAAGGAGAGAGCGCGAGGTGAGCGCTGGCTAAAGGGCGAAACCGTTTCCGCCTCAATCGGTCAAGGTTTCAATCTAACGACTCCGCTTCAGCTTGCCCAAGCGTTTGCGACATTTGCGAATGGGGGCAGGCTTTATCGACCGCATTTGATCAAGCACATCGAAGCTTGGGATGGAAGCGCCAGAGAATACCCCGAACGCCATCTGCCCGTGGATACCGGGATTGATCCCCGGGCAATCGAGAGAGTGCGTCAGAGCCTGGTGGCCACCGTGAACGACCCTCAGGGAACAGGGCGACGAGCGCGTGTAGACGGAGTCGTCGTAGCCGGGAAGACGGGTACGAGCCAAGTGGTTCGGCTGGAACAGACCGAGGGTCTCAAAGATGACGAAATTCCGATCCGCTATCGCGATCATGCTCTCTTTGTTGCCTTTGCGCCCGCGGAAGCGCCGGAAATCGCGTTGGCGGTTGTGGTCGAGCATGCGGGTAAGGGAGGCGGTGCTATTGCGGCTCCCATCGCCCAGAAAGTTTTGGCGGCCTATTTCCAGAAGCATTCCGTGAAGCCCGAATCGGAATTGACGGTGAACGTTGGAGTTGGATCTTCCCCAGAAGTGGTTGCGCAGAGGGAGGTCGATCAGGAGTGAGCGAATTCGACCGCCGATCGGTGCAGAATTTTGATTGGGTCTTTTTTCTTCTGATCGCGATTTTGCTGACCTTTGGATTGATCAACTTGATGTCCGCAGCAGCGGCGGGTGTCGAAGGTGGAACTTCAAACGTCGTTCGCCGTCACATGTTGGTGATGGGGGCGGCGGTAGTGGTCATGCTGCTTACCGCTTCCATCGACTATCGGCATGCTGAACGCTTCGCACCCTTGATCTTTATCGGTTCGCTCTTGCTACTGGGTTTGACCCTGATCCTTGGTGAAGTGACGCGCGGAGCTCAGGCCTGGCTCTTGTCAGGGGGCTCCTTTCAACCTTCTGAATTTTCGAAGGTGGCGCTTGTCATCATGCTTGCGCGCTATTTCAACCGAAACCCCCCGAGTACGATCCGTAAGCTCCGGCAGCTCTTCGCACCATTGATGATCGCCGCCATGCCCATTGGGCTGATTCTTCTCCAGCGCGACATGGGTGTGGCCATGCTGACGCTCCTTGTAGCGCTCACCTACCTTCCTCTTCTCAGCATTCCTCTGCGGGCCTGGGCGGGTGTCGCAGTGCTCGCTGCTGCTGGCCTCGCAGCGCTCTGGCAATTCGGTCTTAGAGCCTATCAACAGCAACGTATCCTGGATTTCCTGGACCCGGGGAGGGATCCACTCTCCTCGGGCTACCAGGCGATGCAGTCCAGAATCGCGGTGGGGTCGGGCGGGTTTCTGGGTTCGGGTTGGCAAGAGGGAACTCAGACCCAACTCCGCTTCTTGCCGACACAGCACACAGATTTCGTTTTTAGTGTGCTTGCCGAAGAATGGGGTTTCGTTGGCAGTACGTTGGTGTTGGCCTGCTTCGTCGCTCTTTTACTTTGGGGATTGTGGATCGCACAGAGTTCGAAGGACGGTTTCGGTGCCATGCTCGCCATTGGGCTGGTGGGGACCCTCTTTTGGCCGGCGACTATTAATATCGCAATGGTTCTCGGGCTTGCGCCGGTTATCGGTGTGCCCCTGCCGTTATTCTCATACGGTGGATCGGCGCTGATGTCCGCGGGAATTGCACTCGGGCTGCTGCTGAACGTGTCGATGCGTCGCTATGTATTCTGAGGTCGCGGGCTCGACACCACGCTGGACCCTGGAGATTTGTCTAGGTATGATGGGCCATTGCCCCCTGTTGGACTGAATCGATCAGTTCCCTATGAGGAGTTCCAAGATGAGCGCCCCCTGGATCACGTATCGTCCCGAGTTGAAAGTTCTCGATTGCACTATTCGCGACGGCGGCCTGGTAAACGAACACGCCTTTGATGACGACTTGGTTTCGGCGGTACATCGTGCCTGCATTGAGGGCGGTGTCGACTATATGGAAATCGGCTACAAGGCTTCCAAGAAACTCTTCGCGCCTGGCAATTTTGGAGACTGGAAGTTCTGCGAAGAAGACCATATGCGCAGGGTGCTGGGGGAGAATGATTCTCCGCTCAAAATCGCAGCGATGGCCGATGCCGAAAAGACCGACTATCACGAAGACATTCTTCCCGCGGATCAGAGTGTTCTCGATGTGATTCGGGTTGCGACGTATGTTCACCAGCTTCCGGTTGCGGTGGACATGATCAAGGACGCCGCTGATAAGGGCTATGAAGTGACTTGCAACGTGATGGCTATCTCCATCGCCCAGGAAGCGGAAATCGACCAGGCCCTGGAAGTTCTTCGGGAAACTCCGGTCGACACAGTAGTTGTCGTGGATAGTTTCGGCGCTCTGTATGGCGAACAGGTCGGCCGATTGGTAGACCGATATAGATTGGCTCTCGAGGGGACGGGCAAGGAGGTTGGCATTCATGCCCATAATAACCAGCAGTTGGCATTTGCGAATACCATCGAATCAATCATTCATGGAGCAAATCGGATCGATGCCACTGTGGCGGGGATGGGTCGGGGAGCGGGGAACTGCCCTATGGAACTTCTGATCGGTTTCCTTCGAAATCCGACCTATCGGTTGCGTCCTTTTCTGCAACTCCTTGAGGAGCACTTCGTGCCCTTGCAAGAGAAACTCAAGTGGGGCGCGTTGGTGCCTTACAATATTACTGGGCAGCTCAATCAACATCCGCGGAGTGCGATTGCCATGGTCGAAGGCGAAGAGAGCCATAACTACGTCGAGTTTTACGACAAGCTGATTGTCGATCTCTAGCCAACCCCGCTTTGTCTGGTTGGCTCTCGCGGTTCGTGGTGTTTCTCTGTGCTGTATGAGTTTTGGCAGGCGGGACGGACGGCGATTCATAGGCTAAGAGGAGCGCCAGAAACGCCCCTGGGAGCGCGATAGACACCTCATTTGGTGAGGCTGCTCCCCCCGCGGAGAGTTTCTGGAGCGCCGGAGAGATCCAGATCTTTGCGTCGTGGTGCCAGGGCCTTGGGTCAGGGTGGTCGTGGGTTGGGCTAGATCGGAATCTAAGCCGCTGCCGGAATCCTTCGAGGCATGATCCTCGAGCCCGGACTCAAGCGAGTTTTTCGGCCATCTCGACGAAATTTGCCTTGGGACGAACCCCAACCAGTTGTTCGACCACCTGTCCGTCTCGAAAACTGAGGACAGCAGGAATCGAACGGATCCCGAAATTTCCGGCGACATGTTGGGAGTTATCTACGTTGACTTTGACGACCTTGACTCGACCCTCGTAGTCATCGGCTAGAGCCTTGATGATTGGGGCTATCTGCCGGCACGGCTGGCACCATTCGGCCCAGAAATCGACGATCACTGGGGTTTCGGACTTGAGAACTTCCGAGTCGAAGTTGTCGTCGGTGACGTCAAGAATCTCTGCCATGGGGAAATCTCCTTCGGCGCGGTGGGCCGCGTCGGTAATCTGGGAAAAGCCGGAAGCCTGCCGGTGGTTTCCGAGCATAGCAGCTTCGGCTCGACGGATAAGAAGGAGACTGGAGGTATGGGGGCCGGGCGCGTTACTCTTCGGAGACTCCCGCGATGGCGAGGGGGGGCTTCGGTTGAGGCAGCGGAGGGATCTATGGGACGAGTCACCTTGCTGGTGGGAGATATCACTGAGCAGTCGGTGGACGCCATCGTGAACGCGGCCAACAGTTCGCTGATCATGGGCTCGGGGGTAGCTGGGGCCATTCGTGACCGAGGGGGCGAGAGCATTCAAGCCGAGTGCGAAGCCTACGGGGCGGTGAAAGTCGGTGAGGCGGCCCTAACGGGGGCAGGCCAGCTGCCCGCTCGGTTCGTGATCCACGCCGCGGGCATGGAACTCGGCGGGGTCGCAGACGTGGACGGCGTTCGATCTAGTGTTCGGGCGAGCCTTGAACTGGCGGCCCGGAAGGGGCTTCGCACCATTGCGTTCCCGGCGGTGGGTGCCGGTATTGGGGGGCTGGCCCTTCAGCGATCCGCTGAGATCTCGATCGAGGTCGCCCGCGCCCATCTGGCCGGTACAACCTCCCTCGAAGAGATTCGCTTCGTGCTCTTGGGTGAGCCCGCCTTCCGTGTTTTTGAGATGGTGAATGATGCGGTAAAAGTTGCTGAGCAAATGGCCCGGCTGGAAAAGCGACGCTGATTTTTCATTTCGCTGCTGTTGTGGCTCACGTTGTCGGCGAGGGGATGCTTCGCGATCTATAGTGAGCCGGAGTGGAGGGCCGAACGAGATGACCGAATTTCAGCAAGCAGCAGCGGCGATTTATCTGGCTTCGGGTATTTTGGCGCTTCTAGGGCTCGCACTCCCCGCTCCTCGGCTGACGCGGGCCTCTGTTTGGGGGGTGGCGCTAGGCGCTCTGATCCATGGTGCGGCTTTTGCGACCCTGCACAAGCTGAACCCCGTGCCCCAGTTGAGCGATCTCCCCTATGCGATTTCATTCATGGCTTGGATTGGGGTTTGCTCCCTGTTGATCTTGATGTGGCGGCTGCGCCTTGCGAGCTTGACCGCCGCCGTGGGTCCTCTGGCCTTTCTCGCCGTCTTTCTCCCGAGTCTTGGAGTTCAGACGGCTGGGGGAGTTGCTGTGCCGCCCGTGGAAGGAACTGTCTCTCATGCCCACGTTCTGCTCTCGAGTGCCGGCCTCGGCCTGCTTGGCATCGCGGGTCTGTCTGGCATCTTTTACCTCCTTGAGCATCGCCGGTTGAAGATGAAGGTATTGGGGGGAAAGCGCATGAGCCTCCCCTCACTTGAGGCATTGGATCGGGTGAATGTGGCTTCCCTAGTTGTTGGCCTTCCGCTCCTGACACTGGGGCTGGTTACCGGTTCGGTCTGGGTTCATGCGACCACCGGGAACTACTGGTCGGGGAGCCCGCACGCGATATGGACTCTAGTGGGCTGGGGAATTTACTCGGGGATGTTCCTGGCCCGATTCGTGGGTGGCCAGGGGGCTCGGCAAGCGGCGGCATCGGCGGTTGGGGGGTTTGCCTTTCTGCTCTTTGCGGTGGTGGGAGTGGAAATTCTGCGATGAAGCTCTTGCTGCTGGGCATGAGTCACCGAAGTGCGCCGGTGGAAGTTCGCGAACACTATGCGGCGGACGATTCCTCCGTGGAAGCCGCTTTGCGGAAGCTTTCGGGGCATTCGGAAATCGGAGAGATCGTCTTGATCTCAACCTGCAATCGGGTCGAAGTGGTTGTAACAACCCAAAACCCCGATGAGGCGCGCGTCCGATTGACCAGTTTTTTTCGCGACGAACTCGGAGGCGGGGTTCCCGTGCCGGGCGGCGGCTCGCTGGAAGATTATGTCTACTTGTATGCTGATCAAGAGGTTGTGGGCCATGTCTTCCGGGTCGCTTCGGCAATAGATTCCATGGTGGTCGGCGAACCTCAGATTCTGGGGCAAATGAAGGACGCGTACAGGGCTTCTGTGGAGATAGGGAGCTGCGGACCGATCCTTTCCCGGCTTTTCCAGAAGGCATTCGCCACTGCTAAGCGGGTGAAGAACGAAACGCGAATCGCCCAGAGGCCGGTCTCTGTCGCCCGGGTCGCGGTGGAGCTGGCGCGGCAGATTTTTGAAGAGTTGAGCGACAAGAAGGCGCTGATGATCGGTGCCGGGGAGATGATCGAGGCGGCGCTCTTTGCTCTTCGACGCGAAGGTCTGGATGCTTTGCGGGTTGTCAATCGGACTCGAGCCCGGGCGGAAGAACTGGCGGAGCGTTTTGGGGCTTCAGCTCATGGACTAGAAGACCTCGATGAAGTGCTGAAGGACAGCGACATCGTCCTTTCCTGCATTGGAGGCTCCGGGCACGTGCTCGACGCCGCCCGGGTTTCCAGGGCCCTGGCTTCTCGACGAAACCATTCGGTCTTTCTGATCGATATCGGTGTTCCGCGAAATATCGATCCGGCAGTAAACGATCTCGACAGTGCATATCTCTACGATATCGACAATCTCCAGGAGATTGCGTTCTCCAACGAAGAAGAGCGGAGAAGGGAGTCAGCGGGCGCCGAGGAAATCGTCCTGGAGGAGCAGGAGCGTCTTGCAGGATGGATGGTTGCTTTGCGGGCAGTGCCCACTATTCGCCATCTTCGAGCACGAGCGGAGGCGGTGCGCCAGGCGGAGCTTGGACGCTCTCTCTCGAAGCTAGACCTGTCGGATAGCCAGGCCGAGCGGGTGGAGGCGTTGACGCGATCTATTGTCAACAAAATTTTGCATCGCCCCCTGGCAAGGCTTGGAGCCCACAAAGATCGAGAGGAAGGATTGGCCGTGGTCGAAGAGGCACGTGCCCTCTTTGGTTTGGATGACCCTGAGGCTCCCGGAGCTGAAATTGATTCACAAATGATGGGCGAAAAATCCGAGCCAGAATCGGCTGAAAACGCTGCGGGCCCCGAAGTTGGCGGATCCAAATGAAAGGCATGACTTGATGAGCACCGTGCGGATCGCGACTCGAGGGAGTGATCTCGCCCTTGCCCAAGCGAATTACATTGCCAAGCGGATCAAGGATGAACTGCAACTCCCCACCGAGATTGTCATCGTCAGCACGGCCGGCGATCGCATCCAGAACGTTTCGCTCGCGAAAATTGGGGGCAAGGGCCTGTTCATCAAAGAAATCGAAGAAGCGCTTCTCGACGGTCGAGCCGATGTGGCCATTCACAGCGCCAAGGACTTGCCCGCCGAGATTGCCCCGGGGCTCGAGTTGGCGGCGTTTCCTGAGCGGGCGGATCCGCGCGACGCTCTGGTGGCCAAGGCGCCAAACCAGGGTCTGGAAGATCTGCCCCAGTACGCCCGCGTGGGCACTGGGAGTACACGCCGAGCGGCTTTGCTTCGGGCGCACCGACCGGATCTCGAAATTGTGCCTCTGCGGGGCAACGTACCGACCCGTTTGGGGCGGCTCGAAAGCGATGGTCTAGCGGCGGTGGTGCTTGCGTGTGCGGGGCTCGATCGTCTGGGCCGCAGTTCCGTGATCAGCGAACGAATCTCCCCGGACATTCTGTTGCCAGCGGTTTGCCAGGGCATGCTGGCCCTGGAAGGGCGCGTGGGAGAATCGATCACCCGGGACGTAGGGCGTTTGAGTGCGGCTGAAAATGTCACCTCGGCGACCGCGGAAAGGGAGTTTCTGACCCGCCTGGGCGGCGATTGTACGGTGCCATTGGCGGCTCATTGCCAAGCGCTCGAATCCGGCCGGATTCGAATCCGAGGTCTGGTCTCGAGTCTCGATGGGCGGTCGATAGCGAGGGCCGAGGTCCAAGGCGAGGCCGTCGACGCTGAAAGTCTGGGTCGGGATCTGGCAGAGAAGGTCCAGGCAGCAGGCGGCAGCGAAATTCTTGAAGAGCTTCGCCGAGAATCAGCGTCAGAAGGAGCCAGCGAATTGTGACTAGGCCGCGGTCTGTCATGGGGGGACGGCTGATTCTTGTTGGTGCTGGTCCGGGCGACCCCGACCTGATCACCGTGCGCGGCGCGGCCGCCCTTCGTCGGGCCGATGTTGTTCTCTTCGATGAACTTGCCAGCGAAGAACTTCTGAGCCTACTGCCCGCCCACGCCGAAAAAATCAACGTGGGCAAGCGCGGACACGATCCCCCGACGCGCTCTCAGGACGATATCAATCGTCTCATCGTGGAAAAAGCCCAGACGGGAAAAACGGTCATCCGACTCAAGGGGGGCGATCCCTTTATCTTCGGCCGGGGAGGCGAAGAGGCATCGGCATGCGTATCTGCGGGTGTTCCCTTTGAGGTTATCCCAGGGGTCACCTCGGCGTTGGCTGCGCCGGCGTATGCGGGAATTCCTTTGACCGACCGTCGTTACTCCGCCTCTTTCGCAGTAGTGACCGGCCACAATGATCCCGGAAAGGCCGCCGAAGGCATTCGATGGCGCGCGTTGGGAAATTCCGTGGATACCTTGGTGATTCTCATGGGAATGCGAAATCTACGATCTCTTCTCGTTGAACTTGTCGATGGGGGAACCGCTCCCGAAACGCCTGCGGCTGCTGTGATGAATGGAACTCGGCCCGAGCAAAAAGTTAAGGTGGCGACGGTGTCGACCCTTGCCGACGTCGTCGAAGCTGCGAGCATCAAGGCGCCGTCGGTAGTCGTCGTGGGGGAGGTCGCTAGTCTGGGAAAAGAGCTCTCGTGGTGGGAGGAGTCGCCTCTGTTTGGTCTCGGTGCCCTGGTGAGCCGGGCTCCTCATCAGGCAGGGGAACTCGCCTCCGCGCTCAGAGCGGCGGGTGCTGTGCCATCCATCCGGCCGCTGATAGATCTTGTCCCGACCGAGGCACCGGCTGATCTGGTCGCTATCGATAACTGCCTTGCCGGGCTGCATCTCTACGATGACGTAGTCTTCAGCAGTTCCAATAGCGTGCGTTTTTTCATCCATCATCTAGAACGCAATGGGCTCCGGGGGGCCTTGGGGAATTTTTCAGCCCGGGTTCTTTGCATTGGTGCAGCGACATCGAGCGCTGCGATGGATGAGGGCCTCCCCGTTCATTTTGTACTCCCGGGTGGTCAGGGCGACGCGGAGTCGATGTTGGCCGAAATTATTCGGTCCCTGACCCCCGCAAATCGTCGGATGTTGATTCCCCAGTCCAACATTGCTCGGGACGTACTCTCCCAAGGGCTGAGCGAAGCGGGAGCTGATGTCGATGCAATCGTCTTCTATCGCAACCTGCGTCCCGATGTGGATGTCGACGCGCTGCGGAAGGATCTCGTCGCGGGTGATCTTCCTCTGCTTTTTTTCACGAGCCCTTCGGCTGTGCGGAATTTTTCCGAGCTACTCGACGAGCCGTCTCGGACCGCCGCCGAGCGGTGTATTATCGCCGCTGTGGGAACAACGACCGCCCAAGCTCTTTCTGCGGCCGGGCTTCCGGCCCAGGTGGTGCCGGGTCGTCCAGATGTCCGGGAGATGGTTGCGGCGGTCGAGGCATACGTTGCCCAAGAGCGTGGAAGTGCAAGCTTGTCCACTTTGGCAGAGAAGGAGGAGTCATGAGTTTTCCGCGAGATCGGTTGCGACGGCTGCGGGGGAGCAAAGAGTTGCGTCGAATGGTTGCCGAGACGAAGCTCTCACGAGACGACCTCTTGCTTCCTGTTTTCGTAGTCGAGGGCAGCGGGATCCGCGAGCCCATCCTTTCGATGCCGGGAGTGTGCCGTTTCTCGGTCGATCAGGTCGTGGACGAGGCGAAGCGAGTCGCAGATCTAGGAGTTCCGGGTGTCATGCTCTTCGGCATCCCCAGCGACAAGGACGCCCGGGGGAGCGGCGCCGATCAAGTCGACGGCATCGTTCAGCGAGCGGTGTCGGCCATAAAAAACGGAGTCAGCGACCTCTGTGTAATCACCGATGTCTGTCTCTGCGAATATACGGACCATGGCCATTGTGGTCTCGTGGAGAACGAAGAGGTACTCAACGATCCCTCACTGGAGCGCTTGGCGTTGACGGCTCTATCGCATGCGAGGGAGGGTGCCGATATGGTGGCGCCGTCGGATATGATGGATGGGAGGGTGGCTGCCATTCGAGCGACTCTAGACGAACACGGTTTCGAGAGCCTGCCGATCCTCTCATACGCGGCGAAGTATGCAAGCGCTTTCTATGGCCCCTTTCGGGATGCAGCCGAAAGCACACCGCAATTTGGAGATCGCCGCGGTTATCAGATGGATCCGTCGAATCGTCGGGAGGCGATACGAGAATTGCGGGCAGACTTTGAAGAGGGTGCAGATATCTTGATGGTCAAACCAGCACTCGCGTATCTCGACATTGTGGCAGACGCTCGGCGCATGTTTGATGTTCCGATCGCTGCCTATCAGGTGTCCGGTGAGTACTCGATGATTCAAGCGGCAGCGGAAAGGGGCTGGATTGACGGGGAGCGAGCGATGTTTGAAGCGATGCTTTCGATCAAGCGAGCCGGTGCCGACATCATCCTCACGTATGCGGCGGCGGATCTGGCCGCTCGCTTGGAAAGCTGAGGGGAATTGACACTCTGGCCATGGGGGTAGCGTGGGAATCGTCTACAAGGTCGTCGAACTGAGTACTGTTGGTGAGGAAGAGATCGAAGAGGCTTTGAACGAATGGACTGCCGCAGGCTGGTCCTTTGACACGATGCAATTCGCGATGCGCGACGCCTCAAAGCGGCCCGCTATGGCTTTTCTCACATTTACGCAAAACGAGAATAGAGAATAGTCAGGCGGAAAATTCAACGCGGCTCGGGGCGACGCGAGCCGCCACCATTTTTCTGGCGACGGCCCACTTATCCGTCGCTTAGTCAGGCGCTTGTCGGCTCAACGCGGTCTCCGCCCGGGAGCACTGTTTCGCCGACATCAATTCCCTTGTCCTGGGAGTCCAGCTTTTCTTTCCTGGGGCGCGCCGTTTTTTTCGTTGCGGCAATGTTTGTGGCACTGGTAGAGACAGTGACCCCCGCCGTTGCGGCCACGCGATCGATAGCGCTTCGTATGAAGGATACGAAGGCACCCAGATCCGGAATTACGTCGGGATTGGCGTTGAAGCCCCAGCAGATCTTTCCGTCGTAACTCATCAGTGCGATGCCCAGCCCCATCTCGCCCAGTAGCGGAACCTGTGGAAAGAGAGACAGCAGCTTGGCGCCCTGGAGGTAGAGGGGAACCTGCGGTCCGGGAACGTTGGTGACGATGGAGTTGATGGGGCCGCTGACGGACTGCGCACCCAGGGACAAGAGGCTCGCGGGCGCAACTTCGGCCACCTTCATGATCATCTCAACGCCGAGGGCCTGGTTTGTTTGTTTCAGACCCTGAGTGGTGGCGTGAATTTTCTCAAGTTGCCGCTTGGGGTCGTCCTCGTCGATGGGAAGGCTGATGATCCACGAAGACACTCGGTTTCCGAGCCGGCCTTTGTCCTTCTCCTTGCGGGTACTGACTGGCGTCGAGATCTTGAATTCAAGATCCTCGGGGCTTGCCCCGCGCATTTTGAGAAATTCTCGGACCGCGCCTGTCACTATGGTCAGAACGGCGTCATTGACCGAGCAGTCGAGTCCTTTTCGGATGGCCTTGATATCGGCGAGGGGCATTTCATGCCAATCAAATTTTCGATGAGGACTGGGCGGACCATTCATCGGAGTGGCACTGGCCTTGAGACCCTGGCCCAGGGTTTCCCACAATATTTTGGCTCTTGCCGTGACTTCGGTAGCAAGATCCTCGGTCTCCGTGACGAAGGCATTGATCCCCTTGAGAATTTGAAGCGGAAGACTTGTGCGCCGCCAGACTTCCTCGCGCAAGAGCTGGGTATTGGCCGGTGCTGGTCGCGGAGCGAAAATCGGTGCTTCGGGAATCGGTGCATTCGGGTCTGTGGACATCATGATCTGCGCGATATCAACGCCGGAAGAGCCATCGATCATGCAGTGATGAATCTTGGTGATGACTGCGAAGCGATCGTTCTCGAGTCCTTCGACAATCCAAGTCTCCCAAAGCGGTCGAGTTCGATCGAGGGGCTGGGCCATGATGCGAGCCGAGAGCTTCTTAAGTTGTGCTTCGGTTCCCGGCTTGGGGAGCGCCGTGTGTCGAATGTGGTAGTCCAGACTGAAATGTCTGTCGTCCACCCAGACGGCGTGATTCTCAAGGGGAATAAAGTGAAGCTTCTGGCGATAGCGGGGAATCAGGTGCAAGTAACTTTCGGTTGCCAGCTTGATTCGAGAAAAGTCGATTCCCCCGTCTGAGCCTCGGAGTGCCGCAGCTTCATAGATCAGGGTCGATGAGACGTGCATGTGGCAATTCGGAGTTTCCATTAGGAGAAAGGAATTGTCCTGGGCGGAAAGTCGATCCGAGTAGGTCTTGGGCATTGTATCCTCGAGTTTAAAAGTTCTGCGGGTACGTCATTGAGTTGAAGAGAAAGACGTTGAGCGTTCTGCGGATATTCGGATTGGGTTGATGTCCGGCAGGCGATCAGGCCATCCACTGTCGGGGTCTGCCACAGATTGATCGTTTGTACCGATTATCTGTGAGGGGCTCGGCGGTCCGGATATTCAACCAAGCCGGCTCGTAGGCCCCGAGTTATCGGATGCCGGAAGGCTGCGCATTCTACCCAAACTCGCCGCCGCGTCAACGCAAGACCTCGCTGCCGCAGCCATGCGATGCAGCCAAGCTGCTGAGCGACCCACCTGTCCTTGGTAGGGCCTGACTTCAATTCAAAGCGGGGAGAACTTCGCCGACCAGAAGATCGAAGGAGTCTCTGCGCTGGCTCTCGTTGGCCCCTGGAACTTGGGGTCGTACCACGAGCAGGTTCATACCGAGATTCTTCTTGTACTCGTTCAGGCGTTCTTTCACTTCATCGGGACCGCCGACGATCACGCGCTCATGCGCGGGGGCTGCTACCGCTCGGGCCAGTGCCGCTGGTAGTTTGGGGCTGGCGGCGGGTGCGCTTCGCCGCCCCTCTTCTGCGAGCCCGTCCAATACGCGTTGACAAATAGAAGGCTTGTTCGAGATGAATACGGTTCGCATCACGGGAGTAATCCACCGCCCGGTGCACGCCATATCACCGATGCCTTCGCGATGGTAAATCAAGTTCTCTCGGATTTGGTCGTAAGTTTCGATAGGAGATGCCAAGTAGGGCAGTCCGCGCCGCGCCGCTTGTGCAAGCCCCATGCGTCCAAATGCGGCGACCGCTAGGGGAGGATGCGGATTTTGGTATGGAGAGGGGGGTTGAATCGCGGCAGGATAGTTTCTGCTCTCGAAAAAGGTGCCGTTCAAGGTGACGGCTTCTCCTCGCCAAGCCGCGAGAATTAAATCGAGGGCGGCGTCGAAGCGCTTGCGTTTGGTTGAGGGGTCAATGCCGAAGGCCGAGAAAAGGGGAGCCCGGAATCCCCGACCCAACCCGATGAGAACTCGCCCGTGGGAGAGGCGATCCAGGGACGCGATTTCCTCAGCCACCCGAAGCGGATTGTGGATCGGGATGAGCAGGGAGGTTGTTGCCAGACGAATCCTCTGAGTGCATGCCGCGAGAGCTGAAAGGCAGAGAAGGGGCGAGGTATTTCCTCCGGGAGAGAAGTGCATTTCGGGCATCCAAACCGAATGAAGCCCGGCAATATCGGCGCGTTGAACCCACTCTCTTGCTCGATTCCATTCTCGGGCATTCGAAGATCCGCCGACAGAAATCCCGAGAACGACGCCGTCGATCGCCCAGTGCCTTCGAGCACTTTCGCGGTTCGACCCAGGTACCTCACCCGACGAATTCATGCCCCCCCCTTTTCAGTCGATGAACTCGGTGAGACACCCGCCGCGTACGGGAGGATGGTCTGAAGCATGTCAAGTTGAACCCCCAAGGTGTTTCCCACCCCGGAGAGTAGACCGAATACCCGACCCAACAGAACAATATGGCTAGGAATGCGGATGATTGGATTTTCGCGGATCACGCGAGCCAGGTTTTCGCCGGCCTCACGAATTACGTCCGGATCCAAATGGGCTTGATTGCGGAGCCGCTTTGCCGCGTTCAGGAGGATCTCTGCAATGAGTTGGAGCGCTTCCGGAGAGTCTTCGCGGGTTTCGAAGCCGAGATCGATCAATGCACTACCCATGGCCCGAGAATTTCCTTGGAGAAGCGCAGCTGCAAATTCGACTGCGCTCTGTCGAAACGCCGGAGGGAGTCTTTTGGCCAGACCGAAGTCGAGAAAAACGACTGTAGGGGGCTCGTCTTCTGCCGTCGGGGGCAAAACCATGAGGTTTCCGGGGTGCGGGTCGGCGTGAAAAAAACCGTGGACCAGAATTTGTTCGCAGTACGCCTCGATGAGCGATTGCATCACCGCCGCGCAGCTGATTCCCGCCGCCTCAAGTCCCCGGGTGTCATTGATTTTGATGCCGTCGACGAATTCACTGACAAGGAGTCGTGTGGTCGTGAGTTCCCAGTGAATCGCGGGGATGAAGAGATCGTCCCTGTTCTCGAAGAATTTCGCGACACGTTCAGAATTTCGAGCTTCGTTGCAAAAGTCAAGCTCGCGGGGCAAATGTTCGGTCAATTCGTCGATCAGTGGGATCAGGTCGAAATTTCGTTCGACCAGTCCAACGGCTTGAAAGAGCGCGTTGAGATTGGAGAGGTCCGATCGGACAAGCTCGGGGATCTCCGGGTATTGAACTTTGACTGCAACCCGGCGGCCGTCGGGCAGATGAGCTTGGTGGACTTGGGCAAGAGAAGCCGAAGCAACGCTTTTTTCGGAAAAATCCGAAAAAGCTTGATCCAGGGGCATACCTAGTTCTCGTTCGACCACGGTGCGAATTTCAGAGAAGGGCCGGGGGGGCACCCGATCCTGAAGCTGTGAAAGAACCTCGCAGTATTCAGGAGGAAGAACGTCTGTCCGGGAGCCGACGAATTGGCAGGCTTTGAGGATCAGACCTCGAAGTTCGACGGCCGCTTCAAAAATGGATTCGGCCGAGCGTCGATTGAATCGCGCCCAACGGAGCCGCATCTCGAACTCGTCGGTGTGCCGGGCCATGAATTGATTGGCCTTGATCTGCAGATAGATTCGGCCGAAGGTCGACGCAACGCGCCGGGCACGGTACATCCGCTGTCCGAGGAGTCGGATTCTTGTCGTTGCCATCGCCATCACAGGCCAATCAAGCTACCAGAGGTCAGGGCGATCATTTGGACAGTTCCACGCACCCAATAGATCTTCCGGGTCCGAAAAATCTTCCGGATCCTCGTCGTCATCCAGTATCCAGGGCGGATTATAAGAACACATGACCCAGGCGGTGGAGGAGAACTCGAGGACATAACTGGGGCCGAGGTTTCGATACTCGAACTCGGGTCGTTTGAGCCCGCCGAGGGTGTAGTAGATTTCGAATCCTATTCGGGGCTTTGGCAGACTGTCCATGTAGTTTCCATTTACGAGTTCCTCGAGATCTTCAGGATACGCGGACTCGTCCCGATAAAAGGCCTCTAGAGCGTCGATAATAGCTTGGGCCCGGATGTGGCGCGTCACCGCGTAGTCACCGTCGGCGAGCGCTCGTCCAAAGAAAAGCGGGGCTGCCACCATGCTGGCCCCGAGGAAGAGATAGGTGGCCCGCCGCAGGAGTTCCTGTCCCCTGTCTCGCGCACGGGTCCAGGAAAATACAAACATGCAGACCGCGCCGAGGGCAACTATCGAGACGCCGATAGTGAGGTCGGTTCGGGGAAACCTCGACGCGAACCAGAGGAGGGGGAAGAGAGCGCCCAGGGCAAACGCGAGTGCCCTGAGCCAACCCCGGCTATTTGCCAATCCCGCTCCGGCGAGTCCGAGCGCAAGCCCGAACAAAATACCGGTTATCCCGTACGCGCCGATTTCGAGGCCAAGGACCGGAATCGCGGGCCAGGGCGAAAAGTTGAGAAAGAGGGTCTCATCGCTCCCGGTTGCGTTGCGAATGATCGATCCGACAGCGAAAAAGACGGGTAGGTAAAGGAGTATCTGGAATCGTGGGCGGAGACTCAAAAGGCGACGGGCAAGTAGGGGGGAGGTCAATGTGCATCCGAGTGCAACACCGGTCGCTAGAATCACGGCCGAAGCTCGCCAATGAAAGAACTCCCAAATCCGAAGCGCCGGAGAAAGGCCATAGAAAGCCATCAGTGCAACGCAAGCCAGCCCGCAGCTCCCGATGGTGCGGGCTACGCAAGAGCGTGTCGCAAAGGCGATAATTCCGAGCGCCGCCACCGCCGGGGCCGAAAAGATGAGAATTCCCAGACCCCAGTGTTCGAGAAGCCCGTCTACCCATTCGATTTCCCTGAGGAAACCTGTGGGCTGCCAGGGATGGGTGATTTGTCCGAACTCCGTCCCGCCCAGGCCGTGATGAATGCTTGCCGCGTAGGCCATCGTTCCGAGGGCCATTCCCCAGCCCAGAACCGGCAAGCGCGATTCGCGGGGGGGGGGCGGATTCGTTTCGGGTGCGGTTTGCATCGCGGATATCAGGTCCAAAAAGTCAAGGAAATAGTTCCGGGTCTGCTGATTTTAAGCCCGCGTTCCATTTGCGGGAACGCCCCGTTCGAATACCCCGCAGGTTTCGAAGTTTTCACTTCACGAACGCCTTCTTGTTCGCGTATGGTAGAAGCATGGTGGCGATTAGAGAAATCATGAACCCCACGATCGTGGCGATTGGTGTCGGAGATCGGTTGCTGACGGTCGAAGATATCATGATGCTGGGTCACGTGCGGCATATGCCGGTGGTTAAGGCGGGGCGCCTGGTGGGTGTGGTTTCTGAACGCGATCTTCTCTGGGCGTCGCCATCGCACCTTGCCGATCCAGAGAGCAGCGATCGGCGGACTTTCCTGAATGGCGTGGAGGTCAGTCGTGTCATGTCCAGTCCGGCCATCGTGATCGACGCGAAGGCGTCGCTCCGGGATGCGGCGAGAATGATGGTGGAACACAAGATCAGCTGTCTGCCGGTGGTGGGCGAAAAGGGCCGACTTCTTGGCATGCTGAGCGAGGTCGATCTCCTGGAAGTCCTCGCCGAGGACTTGTGATCGCCTCGGGAAGTCGATTCGTGGCGAACGAAGAGGCCGGGTGTTTGGGCTGCGCTTGATCGGCTGAAACCCCCGTGCGGCGGGTTGCCTTGAACCCAAGGGGCCGCGCCCGGTCGATAATTGCACCTCCCTCCGGGGTTCCGTATCCTACGGGGACCAAGTCCCGGGGGATCGTTTTCGCGGGATGGCTGAGAGAGGTAGGGAATGGCCCCAGGCCCAATCCGAGCTCTCCGATCAACCCAACTGCGAGTCGGCCGTGCCGAGCCTACTGTGAGGACCTTATGACTGAGACGATTTTGGTAGCGACGGACGGTTCGGCAGACGGAAATTCTGCCGAGCGATTGGGAATCAATTTGGCCGCTCGCCTGCGGTGTCGAGTGGCCGGAATAACAGTGATCGAGGACGCAAACATCCGTCCTCCTGACAGCCAGGGACTGAGCCTGCCTCAGTTCCCCGAGGCCAATCTCGCCGCCTACCACCGTGCGCGTGCCGATGCAATCGCGGCGCGTTTTGGGGAACGAGCTCGCGCCGAGGGCGTCGATGCAGGCTGCGAAATTGCCCAGGGGCGTGCCGATGATCGAGTCGTTGAGAAAGCACAGAACTTCGATCTATTGGCCATTGGGAGGGACGGTCGACTTGCGGAAAGCAAGGGCGTTCTGATCGGGGCAAATGCAGAGTCGATTATCCGCAAGACTTCCAAGTCGACGGTCGTTGTGCCCTTCGGAACTCCAGTATCCGGCCCCATCGTTCTGGGATTTGACGGTTCTCCGGGTTCGCGGATCGCGGCCTCCATGACGGTCGAGTTGGCCAATAGCCTCGGCGAGCCCGTTCACGTTTTCGTCGACTCCAAGGATAAGGGCCGGGCCGTGGCGCGATTTGAAGAGGTTCGGCAACTGCTCGGCGGCCTCTCCCAGCCCATGCGTGAGATCTCGTCGACTCTGGGTCGTCCCGACGTAAAACTCGTCGACACCGCTCGGGAGGTGCGGGCCGGATTCATCGTGATGGGTGCGTTCGGCCGGAACCGCATCACCGAATTCTTTCTAGGCAGCAATGCCGCCGCAGTCGTGCGCACCGCACCGGTAGCCGTTCTGCTCGCCCGATAGGCGTAGGCTTGAAGTCCGGCGACGACAGGGCAGCCCCTTCGAATAGAGGGCTGCTCGATCTGTCGAAGCTCTCCTTGTCGCGCTTGCGCGAGGAGTTGGATGCTCTCTCGGACGATGAGCAGGTGGTTCGGTGGGCACTCGCTCTTCAACATGATCCGAGAGCCGGAGCCCGTGTCTTGGGAACCCGTGCTCAGCGTCAAGTTGACGCGGTCCGATCGGATCGCGTTCGAGTGGAGGCGCTCTTTGAAATCAGGGCGCGACTCTACGCCGACGGGTACCGGGTGGTTGCCGGAGTCGATGAGGTGGGGGTTGGCCCCCTGGCGGGTCCTGTGGTCGCGGCAGCTGTCGCACTTCCCGAAAAGGTCGAACTGCCGGGCCTCGATGACTCGAAGAAGGTTTCGCGGTCCGACCGTGAGAGGCTGGAAAAAAGCATTCGGGAGCAGGCGCTCGGTGTCGCGCTCGGCGAGGTTTCTCCGGTGGAAATCGACCGAATGAACATCTATCGGGCTGGGCTGGAGGCAATGCGTAGAGCGTCAACTGCGCTGGCGGAACAGCTTACGATCGACCGGTTCATGGTGGATGCCCGGACGATTCCTGGGATGACCATTCCTCAAACCGCTCTTGTCCATGGCGATGCCATCGAAGGTTCGATTGCCGCCGCATCCATTGTCGCCAAGGTCTACCGCGATCGTTTGATGGGGCAGCTCGATGCGGAGTATCCGGGTTATGGCCTGGGCCGAAATATGGGTTACGGAACGCCAGAGCACATGAGCGCGCTTGGGAGACTGGGGGCTTGCGCTGTCCATCGTCAATCGTTCGCTCCCGTCGCTGCGGCTCGAGAGATTTAGCGTGGCGGAGATCCCGCGCTATAGGGCAGAGCCCGAAGACTTTCGAGTCGATGAAATTGCCCTTTACGATCCGACGGGTTCGGGAGGGCACACATTTCTGCGAATCGAGAAGCGCCTCTTGACCAGCGATGGGGTCGCGCGTCAGCTGGCGGCTGCTGCGGGGGTGCCGGCCCGGGATGTGGGATACGCGGGCCGTAAGGATCGCGCCGCAGTGACGACGCAATGGATGTCGGTTCCGGACCTCGATCCCCGAGAAGCGCTCAAACTTGAATTCAAGGGCGTTCGAATTTTGGAAGCCATTCGGCACCCCCACAAGCTGCGTACTGGACAACTTCGAGGGAATCGCTTCGTGATTCGGATTCGGGGAGTCGGCGAAGAGTTGGAGGCGAAGGCGCGGGAAGCGCTCAGAGTGATTATGGCCGTTGGGATGCCCAATCGGTTTGGTGCCCAGCGTTTCGGCCACGGCGGGCGCAATGCCGCTGGCGGCCGGGAACTACTTGCGGGAAGGAGGGTCGCTCGAGATCGGCGAAAAGCTCGTTTCCTGCTTTCGGCCCTGCAGTCCGAGGTTTTCAACCGCGTGCTGGACGATCGCCCGCTGCCATTGGACGCCGTGGAGGAGGGCGAAGTGGCTCAAGTTGTCGAATCCGGGGGGCTCTTTGTCGTCGAGGACGCCGGCGTGGAAAATGAACGCGCCAAGGCTTTCGAGATCAGTGCTACCGGTCCGATTTTCGGCACCAAGATGAAGGCTCCCCTAGGCGTTCCGGCCGAGCGGGAGGCTCAAATTTTTGCCTCTATGGAAATTCCCCTGGCCGAGGATCTGGTGCCTCCCCGGGGTATTCGTCTCGCCGGCACCCGGCGTCCGTTTCGGGTTCGCCCCCAGGAGATGTCCCTGGTCCGCGAAGAGGGAACTCTCCAGCTCAAATTTGGCCTTCCGCCCGGGAGCTACGCCACGGTGCTTCTGGAAGAACTTTTCGGCGAGTTGCAAGAAGGAGGGGGATGAACTGGTTTCCGCTGGTGGAAGCCTGGGGGGACGGCGTTATCTTGCCCCCTGCTTCTGCCTCCGGCATCGATGGCCGCCAACGTCCTCGGTGAAGAAAGGATCCCCTTATATGGCCATTCATTCAAGTCTCGCCGAGCTCGTCGGAAAGACTGCCCTGGTTCGGCTCGGTCGACTTAACGAAGGACTCGCCGCTGATGTTGTTGTCAAGCTCGAGAGTCGAAACCCCTGCAACAGCGTAAAGGATCGAATCGGTCTTGCGATGATCGAGGCGGCCGAGAACGAAGGCCTGATCAAGCCGGGGGAGACGACAATCGTCGAGCCCACAAGTGGGAACACAGGCATAGCTCTCTGTTTTCTCGCCGCGGCCAAGGGGTACGATTGTGTGATTGTCATGCCCGATACGATGAGTCCAGAACGTCGAGTCACCATGCGGGCATTCGGGGCAAAGCTTGTCCTGACGGAAGGCGCGAAGGGGATGAAGGGCGCCATCGAGAAGGCCATGGAAATCAAGGAGTTGCTGCCGAATTGCTTCATGCCCCAACAGTTTCGCAATCCCGCAAACCCGAAAGTCCACATGGAGACCACGGGTCCCGAAATTTGGAACGATACCGAGGGCAAAGTGGATACGTTTGTGGCTGGAGTCGGAACCGGAGGGACAATTACAGGGGTTTCGCGCTTCATCAAGCCCAAGAAGCCGGGCTTCGAGGCCATTGCGGTGGAGCCCGCCGACAGCCCGGTATTGGCAGGCGGATCGCCGGGTCCTCATAAAATTCAGGGAATTGGTGCGGGCTTTGTTCCCGATGTACTCGACGGTTCGCAGATCGACGGAATCATTTCGATTACGAACGAAGAAGCCATCGAGACGGCGCTCCGCCTGGCTCGCGAGGAAGGGATTCTCTGTGGGATTTCATCCGGCGCGAATGTTGCGGCGGCACTCAAGTACGCGGCCCTTCCGGAGAACGAAAACAAGATGATTGTGACGATTATCTGTGACTTCGGCGAACGCTACGTACAGACGGTTCTGTTCGATTCGCTTCGCTACGACGGAAGCGATCAGGTCGGGGCCTGAGGATTGCATGGTTGCCCGTTCCGACGAGCCGCTCCGAAGTGATCTGAGGTACGGGATCGGCCGGGAGCCTCAAAACCTCGGACCCATTATTCTGGGTTTCGACGGCCATACGCCACGAATCGCTTCAACAGCCTGGATTGCCCCGGGTGCGGCGGTTGTGGGGGATGTGGAGGTCGGGCCGGATTCCAGTATCTGGTACGGAGCGGTGGTGCGCGGCGACGTGCATTGCATTCGGATCGGAAAACGGACGAATATCCAGGATCAGGCGACGGTTCACGTGACTCGTGATCGGTTCAGCACATCGATAGGGGACGAGGTCACCGTTGGCCACCGTGCGGTCGTACACGGTTGTACCATTCGTTCGGGCGCACTCATTGGAATTGGGGCCGTGGTTCTCGATGGCGCCGAGGTAGGCGAGGGCGCGCTTGTCGCCGCAGGCGCGGTCGTCACCCCCGGAAGCAAGGTGCCTGCTGGTCAGCTTGCCGTGGGGGTGCCCGCTCGGGTAATCCGGCGATTGTCAGACGAAGAGCGCGCGTTACAAATTCAACGAACTTTGGGCTATGTCGAACTGGCGCAGCAGCACGCCCGAGAGCCGGCTATGGGCGCGCCGATTTCGGGGGCCGGGGACGGTCCAGATTGACAAAGATGGGCCACAAGAACGAGGACTCGGATTCGAATTCGAGCGTCGAGAAAATCGGCCGGGCCGAACGAAAGGCCCAATCCCGCCAGCATATATTGGAATCTGCTCGAGAGGTTTTTTTCCGAGATGGCTTCATGGTGGCCAATCTCGACGAGGTCGCCGAGAAAGCCGGGGTGGCCAAGGGAACTCTCTATCGTTACTTCGAAAGCAAAGCCGACCTCTACGTCGCCGTCCTCGCGGATAACGGCGACGCATTCACTCAGCGAATGGAGGAGGCGATCGCCGCCGCCGAATCTGGCATAGAGCAAGTCGAGGGCCTCAGTCATTTTTACTATGACTATTGGGTTCGGCACCCCGAATACTTTCAGATTTTTTGGGCCATCGACAACCAATCGGTGATCGGGGAGTTGCCCCCAGAGGTCGTAAAAGCGGTATCCCAACTCTGGGAGCAGAACCTCTTGATCTTAAGCACAGCATTGAAGCGTGCGATCGACGAAGGGAATTTGGTTGACTGCGACCCATGGGAGGTAGCCCAGATTCTCTGGACCACGGCCAATGCGTTGATTCAGTCGGATGCGATTCGTCCGCGTCGAGAGTTGCGCAGGTTGCCCCTCGAACAAGTATTTCACGACGCAGTTCGTTATATCTTGCGCGGTCTCGCGACGCCGGGTTCTCCCCTCCTCGGGTAATGCACGACTCCCGGTCGCTCCAGAGCCCTTCGAGGCCAGGTGCCGCTTCGGTGAACGCGTTGGCAACGAGCAGTTAGCCGAGCCCAAGGAAGGGGGGCATCTTGGGCGATGGGTGTTTCGTTTCAAGTCTGAAAACGTCGGGTATTCAGTCGATCTTCATACCGGGAAGGACGCGGTAGTAGCTCCCGATTGACGTTGCGAAGAGCGCGAGCAGCGAAGCGACCAGGGGGCTGCTGTGCAAACGCGCCGCTTCGGCGGCGGCGGCTTTCTGATCGGGACCCGGGGGCATCTCGAGAAGTGCGATGAGGTCCGGCAGTATCTGCAAAAACGAGAAAAGGAAGAAGAAGGCAACGAGATAGAAAATTCCGATGGTAAAGCGCGGCCGGAACGGCGGTGGCCTGCGGTTCGCTGGTTTTGGCTCCGGTGGGGGCGCTGAAGGCGGCATGGTCTCGTTAAACTAAACGTCCCAGGGAAGTTGGTCAACGCCGTCATGCTTTCAGCTCGGGAATCGGTACCATTCGGCCGTGACTGAACGCTCTCGAAAATCGCCCGACCGGCGGCTCGTCGTCATCGACGGTGCCAATGCGCTCTATCGGGCTTTTTTCGCCCTGCCCGCGAGCTTGCGAGCGCCCGATGGAACCCCGACCAACGCGCTATTGGGCTTTGCCAATATGCTCACGAAGATACTGCGAGAAGAGTCGCCCACGTGGGTGGCGGTCGCCTTCGACCCCCGAGGCGGGACTTTCAGGAATCGGCTCTTCGAAGGCTATAAGGCCAACCGGGACGCCCAACCCGAAGACCTATCGCTTCAGATTCCCTTGCTCCGCGAATTTCTCGAGGCGATTCGCGTTCCCCTGCTCGAGGTTCCGGATTTCGAAGCCGACGATGTGATCGCGACTCTTGTCGCAGCGACGCCTCAAGATGCCTGGGTGAGCATTGTCTCCACCGACAAGGACTTGATGCAACTCGTCGATGAGCGAGTGCAACTCGTCGATTCGGGCAAGCAGCGCCGCTACGGCCCGGCCGAGGTCGAAGCGCGCTTCGGTGTGCCTCCGGACAAAATTCTCGATTTGCGATCTTTGGTGGGTGATCCAAGTGACAACATCCCGGGGGTGAAGGGAATCGGGGAAAAGGGGGCGGCGAAACTGATCGGGGAATGGGGGACTTTGGAAGCGCTTCTGGACAATGCCGACAAGGTCAAAGCCAAAAGGGCCCGAGAGGCTTTACTCGAACAGCGGCCCCAGGCGGAGCTTTCCAAGGAACTTTCGACTCTGCGTTTCGATGTGCCTCTGCCCCTGGGATTGGACGAACTGGTGCAAGCGGATGCGGATCGCGAAAGGCTCGCGGCTTTCTACCGGCGGATGGGCTTTACAACGCTGTTGGCCGGGCTTGGTCTGGAGAGTGAAACTGCGAAGACCCAGGAGGAGAGTGCCGGGGATTCGACTCGAATCGATGCGAACGTTGAAATCGTGACGGAAGTCTCGGTTTTGGCGGAAAGGTTGGAGGCTCTGGGGGGAGCCGAACTCGATCCCGTGGTGCTTCATCCCGTCTGCGGTGCGGGCAGCGCGGTAACCGCCCGTTTGGTGGGGTTGGCCATGGCGAACGGGGATCTGGGCCCGCTCTATGTGCCGATCACGGCAGAGGGCCTGATCGCCGAAGAGGGGCTGTCCTCCGAGGTGTTGGTTGCGACGTTGGAAAAGGCGTGGCCGAGCGCCGACCGGTGGTGGTGTGCTTTCAACGCCAAGCAGGTTCAGTCGGCGTTGGGAGAACTCGGGCTGGGGCTCCCGGATCCCGTGGATGATCTCGGGCTGGCCGCTGTTTTGCTCGATCCGGCCAGCGCCCAGGGCGTTGGCCCGGTGGCGCTCAAAATTCTGAGAAAAGAAGTGGACAGCTGGGAAGATTTGGCGGGGAAGGGCGCGAAGGCGATTGCTGCCGAGGAGATTGCTGTCGAGTCCATCGGCGGATGGGCCGCTCGCCAGGCCGTGGCGATTCATAGTTTTCGCGCCGAATTGAACAAGCGGATCGACGCGGATGGATTGCGGGCACTGTACCAGGAAGTCGAAGTGCCCCTTGCCGGGGTGTTGAGCCGGATGGAGCGCATGGGCGTCCGGGTCGATGAAAAAAAATTGGCCCTCTTACACTCGGAATTCAGCCAGAAACTCGATGGCTTACGGGTGGAGATCTACGCCCTGGCGGGTGAGGAGTTTCTGATCAGTTCGACCAAGCAACTCCAGGTCATTCTCTTCGAGAAACTCAATCTTCCGGTGATCAAAAAGACGAAGACGGGTTATTCCACCGCCGAGGGAGTGCTCGAGCAACTCCGATCTCACCACGAATTGCCGGGCCGTATCCTCGACTACCGAAAGCTCTCCAAGTTGATGAGCACGTATGTCGATGCGCTTCCGCCCCTCATTTGTGAAGCGACCGGTCGAATTCATCCCAGTTTTCATCAATTGGGCGCGGCCACGGGTCGAATGTCCGCTTCTAACCCGAATGTTCAAAATATTCCGATTCGCGGCGAGGAGGGCGCCCGAATTCGGGAGGCCTTCGTCCCCGCGGAGGGCCGGGTCCTGCTTGCGGCGGATTACTCCCAGGTGGAATTGCGGATATTGGCCCACTATTCCGGGGATGAGAGCCTGATCGATGCGTTTCGAAGCGGCGAGGATATACATCGACGAACAGCGGCTGAGGTTTGGGGCGTGGAACTCGATGCCGTCAGCACTGAACAGCGAGCTCGGGCCAAGGCGGTGAATTTCGGCATCATCTACGGGTCATCGGCCTTTGGCCTGGCGAACCAGTTGGGCATCGCTGCGGGAGAAGCCAAAGAAACCATCGATGCGTATTTCGAGCGCTATCAGGGTGTACGCGCCTTTATCGATGCGACTATCAGCGGTGCGGGGGAGCGGGGCTATGTGAGCACCCTGCTCGGTCGTCGTCGTTATCTGCCGGATTTGAGTAGTCGCAATCGAGTTCTGCGGCAAGCCTCCGAGCGCATGGCGGTGAACACAGTCATCCAGGGCTCGGCCGCCGACCTCATCAAACGTGCGATGATCGAGGTGGACGCAAGGCTGGGCGATGGGCCGCCCAGTGCTCGCCTGATTCTCCAGGTGCACGACGAACTGGTTTTCGAAGTTGCAGAGGGTGAGGTCCGGGCGCTCACCGAGTTGCTCCGCACGGGTATGGAGAATGCGCTCGAGTTGAAGGTCCCCATCGTGGCCGATTTCGGTGTGGGGACAAACTGGCGCGAGGCCCATTAAAAAATTTGCGGGTCGTGCGCCGCGATTCAGAGCCGCAACAGGCTTCTCCGGCTTCAACCCCCGGAGTCGGCTGTTTCGGCCTCGGGTCCTGGGGGCGTGCTGGCAAGGCGGTCATCGAGATAGCCTTCGGGCAACGAGACGCGCTGGCTGCCGCCTTTCTTGCCCCGCTTGACCCGCATGGCCTCGGGAGGGAAGGGGACATCGGCCGAAGTATCGGCGAGGGCTTCCTGCAGTTGGGAGAGGCTCTGGACCTGGATCAGGGCCGAACGCCAGCGTGCGCTGCCGGGAAAGCCTTTCGTGTACCAGGTGGCATGCTTGCGGAAGGAGAGAAGGCCCACTCGCTCTCCCAGCCACTCGATTAGGCGGCTGGCGTGGTCAAGCATAACGCTGCGGACTTCGCCGAAATTCGGGGGGTTGGAGGGCTGGCGGCCCTCGAAGACATCGGCGAGATCGCGGAAGAGCCACGGGCGCCCGAGGCAACCACGGCCGACCACCACGCCGTCGCAGCCCGTTTCGCGCATCATCCGCAAGGCATCCCAGGACTCCCAGATGTCACCGTTTCCGAAAACAGGGATGCTCGTGACGGCTTGTTTGAGCTGGGCAATGGCATTCCAATCGGCGCTCCCGGAGTAGAGGGCCGCCGCGGTGCGGGCATGGAGGGCGACCGCCGCGCAGCCTTCGCCTTCGGCGACGCGTCCGGAATCGAGGTAGGTGAGCAGATCGTCGTCGATTCCCATGCGGAATTTAATGGTGACGGGAATCTCTCCGGCCTCGCGTACGGCCGCTCGCACAATGTTGGCCAGGAGCCGGGGTCGCACGGGAATCGCGGCTCCGCCGCCCTTTCGGGTCACCTTGCGGACGGGACAGCCGAAATTCATGTCGATATGGTCGACCCGTTCCTCGTTGACCAACAACGCAACGGCCTTGCCCACATATTCGGGATCGACTCCGTAGAGTTGTAGGCTGCGGGGGGATTCTGATGGGTTGAAGCCGGCCAATTTGAGGGTCTTGGCGTTCCGCTCGACCAGGGCCCGAGCCGTAATCATCTCGCTCACGTAGAGCCCTGCGCCGAACTGGCGGCAGAGTGCACGAAATGGGTAATTCGTAATGCCCGCCATGGGGGCCAGCACCACGGGCAGTTTGAGTTGAATCGGCCCGATTCGGACAGGCGCGAATTCTCCCGGGTGGGCGGGACTGACTCCGGAATTAATGCCGCCAATATACTTTTCGTCCACGGCCCGAGTGGATACCCCATTCGGCACAGCGACGCCGACGATGATGTCTCCCGCGATTTCGCCCTCGGGGGGAAGCAGGTGGATCTAGCCGAATCTCTTGATTATTCGGCTGAATCCTCCATCTTGGTCGGCACCCCCCCACAGCCTGGAAGTTCTGGGAGGCCCCATGGCCAAGCAGAAGGTCGCCTACGACGAGAAGGCGATTCAAACCCTCGACGCTCTCGAACACATTCGATTGCGGACGGGGATGTATATCGGTCGCCTGGGAGATGGAAACCATCCCCAGGACGGTATCTACGTGATGCTCAAGGAGGTGGTCGACAACTCCGTTGATGAGTTCATCATGGGCGAGGGGCGGCGGATTGAAATCATCCGCGATGGGAACACCATGAGCGTCCGCGATTTCGGCCGCGGCATTCCCTTGGGCAAAGTGGTGGAGTGCGTCAGCCAGATCAACACCGGGGGAAAATACAACGACGACGTTTTTCAATTTTCGGTGGGTCTCAATGGGGTGGGGACCAAGGCTGTTAACGCCCTTTCGAGTTTTTTCGAGGTTACGAGTTGGCGAGACTCCAAATTTGTTCGCGCGCAATTTGAACGCGGTCGTCTTCAGAAGGAAAAAAAGGGCAAAGCAGGGCGCGAGGAGGCAAACGGAACATTTGTCCAATTCACGCCTGACTCCGAGATTTTTGACGAGTATGCCTGGAACGAGGAATTCATCAGCCACCGCCTCAGGTACTACGCATATCTGAATAGCGGCCTGTCCCTGGTCTACAACGGAAAAACTCACCGGAGCAAGAATGGCCTGGCGGACTTGCTCGGGGATGAGATCGGTGACGAACCCCCGCTGTATGACATCGTTTACTGTCGCGGAGAAAAGCTCGAATTCGCGTTCACTCACGGGAATGCCTATGGGGAGACCTACTTTTCCTTTGTCAACGGTCAATTTACCAACGATGGGGGAACGCATCAGAGCGCGTTCCGGGAAGGTGTGCTCAAGGGCGTCAATGAGTTCGCGAAGAAGAACTTCGCGGGTGAAGACGTTCGAGACGGGATCGTCGGCGCGGTCTCGGTCAAGCTTCAAGATCCAGTTTTCGAAAGTCAGACGAAAAACAAGCTGGGCTCGACAGAGGTGCGGGCTTGGATAGTGCCCGCAGTAAAAGATCAGGTCGTGCGATGGCTCCATGAAAACGTCGATGCTGCAAAAATGTTGCTTGAAAAAGTCGCGAATAACGAACGCATTCGAAAAGAGTTGGCCTCAATCAAGAAAGACGCACGGGAGCGTGCCAAGAAAGTGGCGATCCGAATCCCCAAGTTGACGGATTGCAAGGTCCACTTTGACGACGCCAAGGGCGACCGCAGAGACGAGAGCACGATTTTCCTCTCCGAGGGCGATTCTGCCGCGGGTGTCATCGTACCTACCCGGGATGTTTGGACCCAGGCGATTTTCTCGCTTCGGGGGAAGCCCCTGAACTGTCATGGACTCAAGCGCGACGCGATCTATAAGAACGAAGAACTCTACAATTTGATGCGAGCACTGGGAATCGAAGACGGTATCGAGGGACTCCGCTACAACCGTGTTGTCCTGGCCACCGACGCCGATGTGGATGGTATGCACATCCGTAACCTCTTGCTGACGTTCTTTCTACGCTATTTCGAGGAACTGGTCTTGAAGGGCCACGTCTATATTCTCGAGACTCCGCTTTTCCGAGTCCGGGACAAGAAGACCACAGAGTATTGCTACAGCGAAGCCGAACGCGACAAAGCCATGGCGACGATCAAGAATTCCGAGGTGACCCGGTTCAAGGGCTTGGGAGAGATCAGCCCCAAAGAATTCGGGCAATTCATTGGTGAGGGGATGCGAATTCAATCCGTCACCGTGAATAGTATCAGCGATGTAATCAAGACTCTCGACTTCTTCATGGGCAAGAATACTCCCGCACGCCGCGATTTTATCGTCGAAAATCTTCTGACAGACGTCGCCTGAGGAACCGAAGGCCATGGCCCAACTCGAAGAACTGATGCAGCGAAATTTCCTCGAGTATTCGAGCTATTTCGTGCTTGATCGTGCGATTCCGGAATTGCGCGATGGCCTCAAGCCCGTGCAGAGAAGAATCCTGCATACGCTATTCGCGATGAGCGATGGGCGATTTCACAAGGTGGCGAACGTTATCGGCGAAACCATGAAGCTTCATCCCCATGGCGACGCTTCCATCGGGGACGCCTTAGTGGTCCTGGCGAACAAGGATTATTTCATCGAAAAGCAGGGCAATTTCGGAAATCTCGCTACGGGCCATCGCTCTGCAGCTGCGCGCTACATCGAATGCAGGCTGACGGATTTGGCCCTCGAAACTCTTTTCCATAAGTCGCTGACCGAACTCGTGCCGAGTTACGACGGGCGCAGTCCCGAGCCCGTGCGGCTTCCAGCGAAGCTGCCCGTGATCCTAATGCTGGGGACCGAGGGCATTGCCGTAGGGATGGCGACCAAGCTTCTGCCTCACAACCTCAAGGAACTCTGGGAAGCCCAGATCGCGATTCTTCAGGGAAAGCCCGTCAGTCTCTTTCCGGACTTTCCTCAGGGTGGGCTGATGGACGTCGACGCCTACGATGACGGTCGGGGCAAGGTCGAGGTTCGGGCGCGGGTCAACGTTCGGGACAAAAAGCATGTTGTCATCAGCGAGGTTCCCTATGGGACCACGACTGAAAGTCTTATCGCGTCCATCGAAAATGCAGCCCAAAAAGGACGAGTGAAGGTTTCGTCCATCGACGATTTCACTACCGACCACGTCGAAATCGACTTGGCGCTAGCCCGGGGCGTTGCGGCCAAAGAGGTCGTTCCGCAACTCTACGCCTATACGGACTGCTCGGTTTCGATTTCGTCAAACGTCACCGTTATTAACGACCGAAAACCCGTGCAACTGACGGTGACCGAGATCATCAATATCCTTACCGATCAGCTCAAGATGCAGCTGAAGGTCGAACTGGAGTTTGATCGCAATCAACTTCTGGATAAGCAGCACTGGCTGACCCTCGAACAGATCTTCGTAGAGAAGCGCGTCTATAAGCGAATTGAGGAAGCAACTACCGAAGAATCGGTACGCGAAGAAATCATGAAGGGGATGGCCAAGCACAAAAAGCTATTCGTGCGCCCGATGGTGGAGGAAGACATAAAGCGGCTTCTCGAAATTCGCATCCGTCGGATTTCGGCTTATGACATCGAGAAAAATCGACGAGACATCGTAGAAATTCAGAAGAAGATCGACGCCGTAGACAAAAAGCTCTCCAACATGAAGCGCACGACCGTCGAGTACGTATCCAGCTTGATCAAAAAATACGGCGATCGATTCCCAAGGCGCACAGAGATAACGCGAATCAAGGCGGTGGACAAAAAGACCGTAGCTAGGGACAACATTAAGCTCAGCTACGATAAGGACTCCGGTTTTTTCGGGAGCGATGTACGCGGTGATCACTTCAAGATGGCGGTTTCGGAGTACGCTCTGGTTCTGGGAATCGCATCGGATGGCACTTATCGAATCATGCCTCCGCCTGAGAAGGTTCTCTTCACGGGGAAGCTGCTCTACTGCGAGCCCTTTGATCCCGACAAGGGTGCCGAGTTCACCGTGGTGTATCGGGATAAGCAGAAGATCGCGTATGGCAAGCGTATTCGAATCGAGAAGTTCATTCGCAACCGTGAGTACCAGCTCATCAAGGGAAAGGCGGGGAAGATTGACCTGCTTCTTGCCGGGGATATTCAGGGCAAGCTTCAGATGAACTTCGTGCCCGCCAAGCGCCAGCGCGTAAAGAAGGCGACCTACGATGCCGCAGGCCTGCAGTTCGTCAGTCCGACGGCGCGTGGCTCAAGGCTCGCCCCCAAGGCAGTGGCGAAAATCAAGCTCGAAAAAACAGCGGTGAAGCCGCCTGCGGACAAAAAACCCGCCTCGAGCGGTCATTCGGTGGATTCCGATGGTCAGGGCGAACTGCTCTAGAGAAGCGGGCGATACAAAAGCGGGCGATACAGAAGCGGGCACTAAATTCATGCCTGCGATCCCTCGCCTCCGGGTTCAGGCGATCACACACTCGAGTCGGTCGATGGCATGCACAGGTGGGTTGTTGCCACTCATCAACGGAGCGATGGCTCGGTAGACGATCTGCTGTTGCCCCACTCGGCCAAGGCCTTCGAAGAGCTTGGCCCGCACGTGTACTTCGAAGTGTCCGATTCCGCCGGCAGACACTTCGATTTCGGCATCGGGAATTGCTTCGAGGATTGCGCGGTGGAGGGCCGCTGCGATTTCCGAAGGACTGTCGAGCCGTTGGATTTCCATATTCAACCGTTGAGCGACTTTGGGCTTGCTTTCCGAAGGGTTTCTAGTGGCTACGGGTGCTCGGCCGATTGCTTAGTAGCGGGGGACACTGGGGTCGATTTCGCTGGACCAGGCTTCGATTCCGCCCGTGACATTGTGGACGTTGGTGAATCCCTGGCTGATGTACTGCTGTCCAGCGTTGACGCCTCGGGGCCCGTGATGGCAGATGAATACGATCTTTGTTTGCTTCGGCAAACCCAGCATTCTCTGGTATTGGGCTTCATCGAGAAGAACGGCGCTCGGGATTCGAGCGGTTTCGAATTCATTGGGCGTGCGTACATCGAGGAACTCGAAGCTCTCATCGCTGTCCATTAACGCTTTGAGTTCTTGAACGCTCATTTCGCCCAGGGTGGGTGCGTTTGGGTTGTCGACTTTGAAGCCGTTGTTGCCCTCGGCGGTTTCAACGAGCGTGATGCTGATGCCGTCTGCTCGGACAGTGCTGAACTGATCGACCATCAGTATTACGCCGTTGGCGGTTACTTGAACATCCATGGGGTTCTGAGGGGCCATGGACAGACTGGTCTGCCAGTCACGGCTCACAGAGAGGTGAAGGTGTTGTCCCTCTCCCCCGTTCTGCGCAGCTGCCTGCTCGAGCATCTTGGCCGCTTCGTCGGTGACGTTGATTGTGGGAACGGTAGTCTCGGGCGGTTCGACTCCCAGGGCGGAGAAGAGTTCTCCTGCTCCTGCCATCTCGGTAATGATGTCGCAGCCACCGAGAAACTCCCCCCCGACGTAGAGTTGCGGAATTGTAGGCCAAGAGGAGTAGGTCTTGATTCCCTCCCGGATATCCCCGTTTGAGAGCACGTCAAGAGTTTCGTAATCGGAAAGGTAGTCATCGAGAATCGACACCACTTTGGCCGAGAAACCGCATTGGGGCGCTTGTCGGTTGCCCTTCATGAACAGCATGACGGGGTGGCTAGTGATCAGATTGTCGATTTTTCCACGGGTGGACTCATCGAGACTCATCGTGGCTCCTTAAGCTGGGCGACGGCCGGTAGTCGGGATTGGCTATTGGGACAGGGAACGCCGCGCTCTGGGCAAGGAGGCTAGCAGCACGTGGAGGAACTGAAAACGGCTCACTTCTGGCCGGTTCTCAACTCGTCAATTGAATCAGGTCGGCGAGAATCTGGACGGCTTCTAGCTGCTGGGGGGAGGGCTGGTCCTCTTCCTCTTCCTCGACCTCGGGGGCGGGTACTGTTCCGGAGCCGTCGGCCGTATCCGTACTCGTGTCGGCCGCCAGATCGGAGCCGTCTTCGGCCTCGGGTTCGGCCGACGCAAGAGCTGCGTCCTTGCCCCCTTCCGGGGCCTCCAGGGAGGCACTTGGGACCTCCTCGGAGTTTTCGTCGTCGGCCGCGGCTTCCTTTTCTGCGGCCTCTTCTTCTTTTGCGGCCTCTTCTTCTTCTTTTTCCTTCATCAACTCAGCCAAGTGGACCACCCCGTTTCGCGCGTCGGCCTTGGCGATGCGCTCGCGAACCTTGATCAGATCTTCATTGACCTCCACGCGCTTTTGGGATCGCACTACGAGTTCCTGTACGAGGGCGGGCGTAATGGGCTTCCACGAAGGTGTGTCTTCGCTGGAGGTGTCCGAGGGCAGGCTAGAGGTGTCGATAAAGGCGGCAATCGATTGGGTGGGGAGTGAGTAGGTCTGATGAGCTTCACCGAATTCATCGGTTCCGAATATCGAAGGAATGATTACGTCCGATGCCACTCCAGCGTGTTGAGTCGACTGACCACCTGGCCTGAAGAAGAGTGCGGTGGTGACTTTCAGAGCGCCCAGACCTTCCGGCAGTGGGACCATGCTCTGAACGGTTCCCTTGCCGAAGCTGTGATCATCGCCCACGATGACCGCCCGGCGGTAGTCCTTCAAAGCACCGGCCACAATTTCCGAGGCCGATGCGCTGACCCTGGAAATCAACACGACGAGCGGGCCGTCCCAGGCGATTTGAGAACTCGGGTCGCGGAGCACCTGGACCTGGGAAAAAGTATCGCGAACCGCCACGATTCCGCCTTCTTCGATAAAGAGCCCAGCGATGTCCACTGAGGTATCGAGCAGGCCTCCGCCATTGCGCGAAAGGTCCAGTACGAGACCGACTGCCTTCTCCTTTCTGGCCTGATCGAGAAGCGCGGCTACGTCTTCAGAGCTCTGGCGGCCGCCGGGATCGTTCCCGCCGTAAAAGGAGGGCAGTTCAAGAACCGCGATCTTTTGGGGCTCTCCGCCCACCTGCACTTCCTCAAAACGGATTTTGGCCGCCTGCTCTTCGAGATTGATTTTGTCGCGAACGATACTGACCTGAAACCGCTCGGCTGTGTCTCCTTGGCGAAGCACCGTCAGGTGGACGGTGGTCCCCCGCTTGCCGCGAATCAGTCGGACGACGTCGCGCAAATCCATGTCGATGATGTCAACGGGATCTTCACCATCCTGGGCCACGGCGATGATTTTGTCCTGGGGTTCAAGAATTTTGAGTCCAGCGGCGGCACCACCGGGGATTACTTTTTCCACCACCGAGTAGCCATCTCGGGTAGAAAGGGCGACACCGATGCCTTCTAGGGAAAGCCCCATGCTGATCTGGAAGTCTTCCAGAACTTCTGCGGACAGATAGTTGGAGTGGGGGTCGAGGGCCGTGGCGAAGGCGTCCAGATAGTCGGCGTAGAGATCTTCGCTCGTTTTTTCCTTTGCCCTTCGGGTCATCAACTCGTAGCGGTGAGTCAGCTTCTCCCGGGCTTCTGCCAGATCCATGTCGGAACTTACGTAGTTGGACATCTGGAAATGGATCAGCTTGGTAACGAGTTCTTTCCGCGCTTCATCCGTCCGCGAATAGGAGCGTTTGTCGGGGTCAATGATCAGCACCGCCTCGGTGTCGAGCTCGTACTCGTCGTTGGCGAGTACCTGAGTGGCGAATTCCTGGAGGGCCTCGTAGCGGAGAATTTGATCTTCCTGGATTTCAGCCAGGGCGGAGCAATTGTCGTCGCGAATCTGTTGGATCACGCCGCGCAGCTTCTTTTTGAGTGCCTCGACCTCCTCGGAGAGGTAAAGACTCTTGGAGGCGTCCAGGCGTTTGACATACGTGTCGATGATTCGCTGGCGCAATTCGTCGTTCACGTAGTGAAAGCTGATGTGCTTGTGGAGCAGTGTTCGGCTCAGCTCGGGGATTCGGGAGCAGTTGAGTCCCGGTTCGCTTTTTGCCGCCCCCGCCGATCCGCCCAAGAGGCTCATCGCCAGCGCAATCAGCAGCCCGGTAGCAACTCGCATGATTTTAATGGGTAGGGTCATAAAGGTGAAGGATAACAGCTATCTGGCCGGTCGTCTGGAGGCGTTTTGGAGATTCCGCGAATTGCGGAGTCCCAGTTTCTCAATCGGATGAGCGGCGACCGGACTGAAGGTTTTCCACCGACTCGCTGTCAGCCGCGGAGCCGGGGAAGGACCTGTTCGGCGAAGATTCGGGCGGGAACCCGGGTGTCCCGACCAAAAAATTCCATCAGAAAACCCGTACAGCCCAGCGCGCGATGCCTCTCGATGCATTGGACGACTCTCTCCGGGGTGCCCCAAATTCCGTGTTCTTCGAGTCCGGCCCCCATATGGCCTCCATAGATCTTGCCCGCCTTGGCAAGAGACGCTCGGGCGGCCTCTTCGGTTTCCTCGATAATGACCACGCATTGCTGTGAGATCTGGAGTTCTGCCGGGTCCCGGCCGACCTCCGCGCAGCGTTTGTGGAGGGCCTCTATCTTCTGGCCGAGTTGAGCCTGAGTGATCGCCATGTTGTTCCAAATGTCCCCGTAGCGGGCGGCGATCCCCATCAGGACCTTTTCCCCGGTGCCTCCGATCAGCACCGGTGGCCGACGGGGCGGCTTGGGCTCGCATATCGCTTCCTTCACTTGGAAGTGTTCGCCCTCGAAAGTCGTCTGTTCTTCCTGCCACATGCTCTTGAGGATCTGCACGTACTCCTCGAGTCCCCGCATCCGGGCTCCAAGGGGCGGAAACGGATTTCCGTAGGCCTCGAATTCGGGCTGAAACCAGCCGGCGCCGAGCCCCATGATGACTCGGCCTCCCGCGATATGGTCGAGGGTCGCGACCTGTTTGGCGAGCATGGCGGGGTTGCGAAAGAAGGGCGGAGTGACCAGGGTGCCGAGTTCAAGATTCTCGGTGACCGCCGCCACCGCGGTCAGCAATGTCCAGGCTTCAAGAATAGGAGTACGGGGATTCGGAACGCCGTAGACGTGGTCGCAAACCCATGCCGAGTCGAACCCGAGCCGGTCGAGTTCGACGGCGCAATCCCGGCTTTCCGCCCAGTCCCGCTTGATTTGAGGCAACGTGACGCCAAAGTGCAGTGGTCGGTCCATGGGGTTCTCCTTCGGGCGGGGGTGGACGGGGCGCGGCAGGATAGGGGTAGGGAGGATAGGGATAGGGAGGGGTCGCGTTGATTCGTCCGTGCCCCGGTCGATCCCCGCGGAGAGCTTCGCTGAAATTGGCCGAACTGGGAAGGGCACCGGGAACGCCCGAAGCCAGCCCCTGACGGCGTGGGATGGCGACCGCGCAGGCCTTGCCGATTTGGCCCCGAGACGGGCTCTTCCGCTATCGTCGATCCCCGTTGTTTCCGTTCTCTGCTCGGGCATGGGATCGGATTCGTTCCGAGCATTCATTGGCCCCCAAAGCGGAGAAAAACCCAGCCGTGTCCGAATTTTACTATCAGCCCACCTTTGAGCACGCAGGCCTGGACGCCCCCTACCGAAAACTCAGCTCGGACTACGTGTCGACGGCGGAGTTCGAGGGCCGGACCGTGCTGAAGGTCGACCCCGAAGCGCTTACCCTGCTGGCCCGGGAGGCCATGCGGGATGTGTCCTTCTTGCTGAGGCCCGGGCATCTCCAGCAGCTCGCATTGATTCTCGAAGACCCCGAGGCCTCGGATAACGACCGTTTCGTGGCCCTCGAGTTGCTGAAGAATGCCAACGTGGCCGCGGGGATGGTGCTGCCCTCGTGCCAGGACACCGGTACGGCCATTGTGGTGGGAAAAAAAGGCCAGCACGTCTTCACCGGGGGAGGGGATGCTGAAGCCCTGGCCCGGGGTATTCATCAAACCTTCGCCCAGGAAAATCTGCGCTATTCCCAGAACGCTCCGCTGACCATGTACGAAGAGCAGAACACAGGATCGAACCTTCCCGCTCAAATTGATATCGCGGCGACCGATGGCGACGAATACGAGTTCCTCTTCATTACCAAGGGCGGCGGCTCGGCGAACAAAACTTTTCTCTTCCAAGAAACCAAGGCGCTGCTCAATCCCGCTTCGTTGTTGGCCTTCTTTGCCGAAAAGATCAAACTCCTGGGCACGGCCGCGTGTCCCCCGTATCACTTGGCCATCGTGGTCGGAGGGACCTCCGCCGAGGCGACGCTCAAAACCGTGAAGCTCGCTAGCTGCCACTATCTGGATGATCTGCCCACCGAGGGCAACGCCCATGGCCGTGCGTTTCGCGATCCGGCTTTGGAAGAAGAGATGCTCAAGTTGACCCGTGAAGTGGGCATTGGCGCCCAGTTCGGGGGGAAGTATTTCTGCCACGATGTCCGAGCCATTCGCCTGCCCCGGCATGGAGCCTCGTGCCCGGTGGCCATTGGGGTCTCGTGTTCGGCGGATCGCCAAATCCTCGGCAAGATTTCTGCCGAGGGCATTTTTCTGGAGCAACTCGAGACCGACCCCGCGCGTTTCATGCCCGATTTGTCTGGCTTGGACCTGGGCGAGGAGCCCGTCGCCATCGACCTCAACGCGCCCATGGACGCGATTCGCGCCGAACTCTCGCGCCATCCGGTGACCACGCCCCTGAGGCTGACGGGCACCCTGGTGGTGGCCCGGGATGTGGCCCACGCAAAGCTCAAGGAGCGGCTGGATGCAGGAGAGGGTCTCCCCGCCTATCTCAAGGACCACATCGTCTACTACGCGGGCCCGGCCAAAACGCCCGAAGGGTACGCTTCGGGTTCCTTCGGTCCCACGACAGCGGGCCGAATGGACTCCTACGTCGATCTCTTTATGGAGCATGGGGGCAGCTTCGTGACCCTCGCCAAGGGCAACCGCTCAAAGGTCGTGACCGATGCCTGCAAAAAACACCGGGGCTTCTATCTGGGTTCGGTCGGCGGGCCGGCGGCGATTCTTGCCCAAGACTGTATTAAGAAGGTCGAGGTCCTGGAGTACGAAGAACTCGGCATGGAGGCCGTCTGGAAAATTGAGGTGGAAAATTTTCCGGCCTTCGTCATCGTGGATGACAAGGGCAACGATTTCTTCGCCGATCTTTGAGGAGGGGCGCCGTGGGTCGCATTGAGATCGACGCGCTCGACGATCCGCGTTTGGATCTGTACCGGGACATCAAAGATCCCCATATGCGGCGACGCGAGGGTCTCTTTGTCGTGGAGGGTCGATTTACCCTGCGCTGTTTGATCGAGGATTCGCCCTTTGATCCGCTCTCGGTTCTGGCGAGCCCGCCGGCAAGGGTCGCGCTCCAGGATGCGTTGGATGGATTGGATCCGGAGACGCCCATCTATGAAGTCCCCAACGAAGTTCTCCGAGAGTTGTCGGGGTTTCATCTTCATCGGGGTTGCTTGGCCTTGGGGAGGCGACCGGATGATTTCGGACTGCAAGACCTGCTCGCCCGGGCGACCCGGCCCGATGGCTCATCGCTCCTCGTGGTTCTCGAGGGTTTGACGAATCACGACAATGTCGGGGGCATTTTTCGCAATGCCATGGCGCTGGGCGCCGACGGTGTCGTGGTCTGCCCGCGTTGTTGCGATCCCCTCTACCGGAAGGCGATTCGGACTTCGCTGGGGGCGGCGCTTTGCGTTCCCTTCGCTCGGGTTTCGGAATGGCCGGTGGCGCTTGAGCAGTTGAAGGAACAGGGCTACAGCCTGGTGGCTCTGGATCCGGCAGGCGAGTCGATCGCATCGGTCGCCCGGGGCGGGTTGCCCGCGCGCAGTGCATTGTTTTTTGGCACCGAGGGGGCCGGGCTCAGCGAGGACACTCTGAGCCAGGTCGATTTGCGGCTGCAAATTGGCATGGAGACCGGCGTCGACTCCCTCAATGTGGCCACCGCCTCGGGGATCGCGCTGCACCGATTTCGCGAGGCCCTTGGGCGATGAAGCCGATCTTGATCCTCAAGACAGGGGACACCCTGCCCGATGTGAGCGCTCGCCGGGGCGATTTCGATCTCTGGATTCGAGAGGGGCTGGCGCTCTCCGACGTTCCGGTGGAAACCGTTTGCGTTTTCCGCGATGAGCCCCTTCCTTCCCCACAGTCCGTTGCCGGGGTGGTGGTGACGGGTTCGGCCGCCATGGTGTCCGAGCGTGAGGCGTGGAGCGAACGGAGCGCGGCGTGGCTGGCGGCAGCGGTGGGGTCGGGGACGTGGATTTTGGGAATCTGCTATGGCCATCAACTGCTCGCCCACGCCCTGGGCGGGCGAGTGGGTCCGAACCCGCGCGGGCGACAGATCGGAACAATTTCTTTGCAACTCGATGCCCCGGGCGATGCGTTGCTGGGGGGGCTGCCCGAGGAAATCGTCGTTCAAGCCACCCATCTTGAAGTGGTGCTCGAATTCCCCAAAGCCGCGACTGCCCTGGGCACAAACACAATGGACGCCAATGCCGCGTTTCGAGTGGGTGAGCGTGCGTGGGGGGTGCAGTTTCATCCCGAATTCGATGCCGACATCATGCGCGGCTATATCCGGGGTCGTCGCGAACTGATCGTCCAGGAGGGCGGCGACCCGGTCGCCCTGGAAGCGGCTTGCCGGGATTCGCCTCACGGCGCCGCTGTGCTCGCCCGCTTCGGCGAACTGGTCCGACGGGCCGAGTCTTCCTGAGCGCTTGGGGTTGGGCCTTGCTCCTCACCCCTCGACGTTGAGAGTAATTACTCTTAGAATAGTCACATGGAATATCGAGTTGAGGCCCTGGCGGCTGCCGCCGGCATACCGGTGGACACTTTGCGGTTCTACCAGACGCGCGGGCTGCTCCCCAAGCCCGGCCACCGAGGAAGGCTGGCGATTTACGACGCGGGGCATCTCCAGCGTCTGCGCCGCATCCGCTCTCTGGTCGAGCAGGGTTTCAGCCTGGCCCAGATTGGTCGCGTACTCGAAGGCGACGAAGAAGGCCCGGCCAGCGAACCCCTCCTGGCGGCCTTGGCCCGGGAGGGCGTCGGCCAGCGCACCTATTCACGGGCCGAGTTGGCCGCAGAGGTGGGAATTCCCGAGGCCCTGATTCAGGCTGTGGAAGCGGCCGGCTTGGGCGAACCTCTGGAAATCGACGGAGAACCGCGTTTCGTCGAGGCCGATCTCGAGATGGCAAGGGCGGCCCTGGCGGTTCTGGGGGCCGGCTTTCCCCTGGACGTTCTCCTTGGGCTTTCGGCCCGGCACGCGAGCCATGTGCGCGACGTCGCCGACGAGGCCATCGACCTCTTCGACGCCTATATCCGCAAGGGCGCCGCCGAGGAGGAAGCAATTACCCAGGCCTTTCGCAGCCTTTTGCCCCAGATTACCCGCTTGGTGGCGCTTCATTTCCAGCGCACTCTGGTGAACCGCGCTCTCGAGCGGCTGGCCGGCAGCGAGGGCGACCGCAAAGTGAATCTCGAAAGAGCGCTGGCGGCCACGCGTTCGAGTCGTCTGGAGGTCGAATGGCGCTGAACCGCGGCACTCCCCCCGATGACGATGGCCTCCGCCGAGCGGTGGCAGCCAGCGTGGCGAAGGCAAACCACGAGCCCGGCGCCCGAGTATTGGCGGTTGGCTTGCCCCTAGCGGATTGCGATCCCCTGGTCGGGTTCGCGCGTCTGGGGGGAGAGGATCGTTTTTTCTGGGAGCAAGGCGCTCGCGGTCTCTCGCTTGCCGGTCGTGGCGCGGTGGTGGCGGTGGAAGCCGAACCCCGCGTCGAGGGCATGGACGCCGCCGACTCGCCAGAGTCTCACCCCATTGTTCGGACGGGGTCGGCGATCGCGGCGGAGTTTCGAAATTTCGATGCGGTGAGCGGGGCCGAGCCGCTCTTCGTCGGAGGCTTTGGGTTCGACGGGAGAGCGCCCGAAACCGGTGATTGGGAAGGCTTCCCCCCTGGCCGGATGGTGGTGCCCGAAATTCTCCTTCGGCGTCAGGGGGAGCAAACCCGGGCCACGGTCTGCGTTCGCGTGGAACCCGGGGCGGACGCCGACAAAATCTTGGACGCATTGGCGGCCAAGATCGAAGCGGCCCAAAGTCTCGAGGGCCCTGGGCTGAATCATGAAGAGTCCCGAATTTCTCCGCTTGCGACCGCGTCCGAGCAGGGCGCCGAATACCGAGTGAAGGTGGATCGCGGGCACGCGGTTTTTAACCGCCAGGTCGATTCGGCACTCGCCGCGATCCAGCGAGGGGAGATCGAAAAAACGGTGCTTGCGCGTTCCCTGGAAGTTCTTCATCCGGGTCGCTTTGGGGTCACCGGATTTCTCGACCAGCTTCGCGCCCTCTATCCCCATTGCACCGTGCTCGCCTGCGGGCGCGGCGAAGACACTTTGGTGGCCGCGTCTCCCGAGCTTTTGGTTTCCCTTGAGGGCGGATGGGTAAAGACCTGCGCGCTTGCGGGTTCGGCCGCCCGGGGGCGGAGTCCCGAAGAAGACACCGAGTGGGGCAACGCTTTGCGCGAGAGCAAGAAGGAGCAGGCCGAACACGAAGCCGTGGTTCGGGCGATTCGTGCGGGCCTCGCCGATTGGGTGGGCGAACTCGAGGGCCCCGAGGCGCCAGACTTGATGCGCTTCCTCGGAATTCAGCACCTCTCCACCCCGCTCAGGGGTCGGCTCCTGCCCGCGCGCGCGGGCGCCTCGATTCTCGATCTCGTCGCCTGCCTGCACCCGACTCCCGCCGTTGCGGGCTTGCCGCGGAACGCCGCTTTGCACTGGATTCGCGAAAACGAGGGGCTGGATCGGGGTTGGTATGCGGCGCCCATCGGTTGGGTGGACGCTCGGGGGGCGGGGGAATTCTGGCTGGCCCTGCGCTCGGCGCTGATTCGGAATGCCCCAGAAGGACAGTCTCCAGGCGTATCGAGCGCCCGTCTGTTCGCCGGTGCGGGTATTGTCGAGGGCTCCCAGCCCGAGGCCGAACTGGCCGAAACCCGTCTCAAACTTCGGGCTCTCCTGGCGCCCCTGACGGAGATCTAGATGGGTCCGGATTCCCAGCACGACGGCTTTGCTGCGGTGCCCCGCGATGTTCGGGCTTTTACGGGCGCGTTCTTCGACGAATTGGCGCGCAGCGGAGTGCGCCATGTGTGCGTGTCGCCGGGATCGCGTTCAGCGCCCTTGGTGGTGGCCGCCCATGCTCACCCACAGCTGCAATGCCGACCGATTCTCGACGAACGTTCAGCGGGCTTCTTTGCGCTGGGGCTGGCTCGGCAATTGGGGGAACCCGTGGCGCTGATTTGCACTTCGGGGACCGCGGCCGCCAACTATCTGCCCGCCGTCGTCGAGGCCCATACTGCCCGGGTACCGCTTCTCCTGCTGACCGCCGATCGCCCTCCGGAATTGCGCGATTGGGGGGCAGGCCAGACTATCGATCAGGTGGGAATCTACGGCGCCTACGTGCGCCGGTTCGTCGAACTTCCCCTGCCTACGGGAGGCGCCCGGGCGCTCCGCTACGCGCGAAGCTTGGCTTGCCGGGCGGTGGCGGATGCCCGCGGCGGGCCCGCCGGTCCGGTGCACCTGAACTGGCCCTTGCGCGAACCCTTGGAGCCCGGTGCCGAACCGTTGGAACCCGAAACCTCGACGGCGATTGTGGACGCCGGTCGCCCCACCGATGCCTGGGCGACGGTGACCCCGGCCATGGCCATGCCGCCGCCCGCAGAAATTCAAGCTCTCCTCGAAATCGCTCGGGTCTGGGAGCGAGGCCTCGTGGTGTGTGGTCCTCTCGCTCCGGATCTTGGGCGCAGCGCCGCTATCGCCGAATTGGCTCGGCTGACGGGGTGGCCCATTTTCGCCGATCCCACATCGCAATTGCGACGCGGTCCGCATGTCGCCAGCGCCCCGATTCTGGCTCACGGCGATCTACTTCTGCGCGACTCCCAACTCGCTCGGGATTTTGCTCCTGACGTGGTGCTGCGCATTGGTGATTCGCCGGTGAGCAAGTCCCTGCGGCAGGCTCTCGAAGCCCGGCCCCCGAAACACATGATTCTGCTCGATCCGGATCGGGTCTGGCACGACCCGAGCCATTGGGCATCGCGCGTGGTGGTGGCCGATCCCGCCGCGGTCTGCACGGCCTGGGCGCGGGCCTGGCAAGACGCCGGCTGGAATCCGCGCGAAAGCGAATACACCCATGAATATCTGGCCGCCGACCGCCGTGCCGCCGATGCTCTTTCGGCGGCCCTGGCCGATGAATCCAGCTTGCTCGAACCCCGGGCGGTGCATGATCTCGCCGAAGCACTCCCCCCGAACGCCACCCTGTATGTGTCGAACAGCATGCCCATTCGCGATCTCGATGCCTTCCTTTCGGCCTCGACCCGTCCCTTGCGGATTCTGGGCCATCGCGGTGCCAGCGGAATTGACGGATTGGTGTCGGCGGCCGCCGGGGCTGCCGCCGCCGACAACGGACCGGTGGTCCTGCTCTCCGGCGATCTCGCACTTCTTCACGATGTTGCCGGATTGCGTCTCATTCGGGACCTGCCCGCGGGCCTGACCATTGTGGTTCTCGATAACGATGGAGGCGGTATTTTCTCTTTTCTCCCCATCGCGGATCACGGCGAGGCGGTGGGCTTCGAGGATCTCTTTCGCACGCCCCATGGGCTCGACCTTGCCGATCTCGCGCCCCTGCACTCGGCCGCGTTTATCCGGGTCTCGAGTGTCGCAGAATATCGCGATGCGCTGAATCAGCCTTGGGACGATCCCGGGCTGCGCTTGATCGAGGTCTCGGTGGATCGCGACAGCAATATCAAACGTTTCCGCGAGCTCGCCGTACTCGCGGCGGCGGCGGCTCGGGGGGCCTAGGGTGGGCGACCCCGAAAATGTATTCGCGCCCGCCGAAGAGATACGGCTGGAGGCCGAGGGAGTTTGCTTGCGAGTGGTGAGTCGGGGGAGCCCCCAGGCGCCCGCCCTGATTCTTCTGCACGGTTTTACGGGTTCGGCGGAGAGTATGGCGGGCATCGGCGAAGCCTTTAGCCGTGGGTATCGGGTTCACGCCCTGGAATTGGTGGGCCACGGCGAGAGCGACGCCCCCGAAGCCCTGGAGTTCTACTCCATGGAGCGTTGCGTGGGGCAGGTGTTGGCGGTGTTGGATGCGCTTCGGATTCAACGGGCACATTTCGTCGGCTATTCGATGGGTGCTCGGGTCGCGCTCTGCCTGGCCGTCGCCGAACCCGACCGCGTTGCTTCGCTTATTTTGATCGGCGTCTCGCCGGGTTTGGCGAAAGCCCAGGAGAGGGCCGAGCGCGTGGAAGCCGATCGTGCGCTGGCCGATGGGATACTCGAGCACGGCGTCGAGAAATTCGTCGATGACTGGATGGCGCTGCCCCTCTTTGCGAGCCAGAAGAGGCTTGGCGCGCCCGCGCTCGCCCAGGCCCGCAATCAGCGTCTGGCCTGCAACCCGCTCGGTCTGGCCAATAGCCTGCGCGGGATGGGGAGCGGCGTGATGCCGCCCTTGGCGGATTCGCTCCCAGGGGTCGACGTGCCCGTTCTGCTTGTGGCCGGGCGCGAGGACGAAAAGTTCAGCGCGATCGCGAACAGTTTGCTGCTGCGCTTTCCTCAGGCCGAACTGCTCGAGGTCGCCGAAGCGGGGCATGCCGTCCACCTCGAACAGCCCCGGGCCTTCCAGGCCGGTTGCACAAACTTTCTCGCATCGGTGGTCGCCGCAGAGTCCGTTGCTGATTCGTGATCCCGTCAAACCTCCTCTTTCGTTGCGGGGTGCGGGGATCGACCTTGTCTAGATACGCACACGCACACGCACACGCACGCACACACACGCACACACACGCACGCACAAA
>LWDU01037642.1_pt2 | contig 56132 bp, 51 predicted proteins | sample 727161 | NCBI WGS metagenome assembly LWDU01 (sample SAMN04566230, study PRJNA314399) | hydrothermal vent metagenome | isolation source: deep sea hydrothermal plume seawater | place: Mexico: Gulf of California, Guaymas Basin | collected 2004-07-11
CGGCGTCGAGGATGTTGACGCTGTCGCGGGGCACGCGGAAGTCGAGCTGGCGGCCGTCGCTGATGATGGAGACTTCGGTTTTGGCTTCGTCCTCGGCCACTTCTTCCGGGGCGCGGTGTTTGCGCTGCGGTTGGCCTTCGACGGCGAACAGTTCGAAGTGCACGCGGCTTTTTTCCAGGCCGTTGGCGATGAGCCGCTCCTTGACGGTGTCGGTCATGGATTGCGGGCCGCAGAGGAAGGCGGCGTGCAGGTTCGGGGTGTCCAGCCAGCGGCTGAAGATGGCGTCGCATTTGTGCGCGTCGATGCGGCCGTTGTAGAGATCCACGTCCTGCTGTTCACGGCTGAACATGTAGATGATGTTGAGCCGGCCCAGGTAGGCGTTTTTCAGATCGCTGAGCGCTTCGCGGAACAGGGTGGAGCCGCTGGAGCGGTTGCCGTACATCAGGGTGAACTGGCTGTTCGGTTCGGTCTCCAGCGTGGTCTTGATAATGGAAAGAATCGGCGTGATGCCGCTGCCGGCGGCCACCGCCAGGTAGTGCGCTTCCCTTTGCGGGTCCAGGTCGATGTGGAAGTGGCCGGTGGGCGGCATCACTTCCAGGGTGTCGCCTTCTTTGAGTTCGCCGTTGGCGAAGCCGGAGAAGCGGCCGCCGGGGACTTTTTTCACCGCCACGCGCAGATCGCCGTCGTTGACGCCGGTGCAGATGGAGTAAGAGCGGCGCACTTCCTCGCCGTCCATATGGGTGCGCACGATCAGGTGTTGGCCCTGGGTGAAGCGGAAGGCGTCGCTGAGCTCCTGGGGCACGTCGAAGGCGATGGATACGGCTTCGCGGGTCTCGGGGCGTACTTCACGAATTTTCAGCGAGTGGAATTGGTTCATTGCGCGAACTCTTCACGGTTGTTGGCGGACGCCGCGTCGTCGATGGGCGACGGCCGCTTTGCGTTAACGGTGCCGGCTTACAGGCACTTGAAGTAATCGAACGGTTCCAGGCAGTCGCGGCACTGGTAGAGCGCCTTGCAGGCGGTGGAGCCGAATTCGCTGATTTGCCGGGTGTCGGTGCTGCCGCAGTGCGGGCACTCGGCGGGGCCGGGGTCGCGTAACGTCTCGCGCCCCTCGCCTTCCGCCGGCGGCGCGATGCCATAGTCGCGCAGCTGTTGGCGGCCTTTTTCGGTGATCCAGTCGGTGGTCCAGGCCGGCGCCAGCACCCGTTCGATGCGCGGGTTCCGGAAGCCGGTTTCGATCAGTGCCTGTTCCACGTCGCGCTCGATCACTTCGGTGGCCGGGCAGCCGGAGTAGGTGGGCGAGACTTTTACGTGCAGGTGGTCGTCTTCCCATTCCACGGCGCGGATCATGCCCAGGTCGACGACGCTGACCACCGGCACTTCCGGGTCCATCACTTCACCCAGGCAGTCCCAGGCGCGCTCGAGGTCCGCTTCGCCCAGGGGCGTGCCGGTGAAGACCGCCCGCTCACGGAAAATCAGCTCACCAGGTGGCATCAGGATAGGCCCGCGGCAGGTACTGCATTTCGGCGAGCAAAAAACCGAGCTGTTCGGTGTGCTTGCCGTTCTTGCCGTCCAGGTAGAAGTGGCGCGCCGGTTCGGGCACGTCCAGGCCGGCCTGCTCCAGCACCCGGCTGACTTCCGCGCGCCAGGCGTCGCCCACGTTGCCGGCGCCGATGCCGGCTTCCGCCAGTTCGTCTTCCACGGCGTCGGTGTCGGTGAGTTCGTAGGTGAAGCGCCAAAGGTTCTGTACCGCATCGGCGAGGCGGCGGTGGCTTTCTTCGGTGCCCTGCCCCAGGCGCAGCATCCATTCGGTGGACCGGCGGCGGTGGTAGCGGGCTTCCTTGAGGCCCTTGGCGGCCAGGCCGGCGATGCGTTCGTCGCTGGAGCCGCTCAGTCGCGTCAGCACCAGGTGGTGCCAGACGTCGAAGAAGAACTGTTTGGCGGTGGTCACCGCGTAGTCACCGCGCGGGTATTCCGCCAGCAACAGGTTGCGGTATTCCCGTTCGTTGCGGCGGAAGGCGAGCTGGTCGGCGTCGCTGCCGTCATCGAGCAACTCAGCGGCGTAGTCGTACCAATTGCGCGCCTGGCCGAGCAGGTCCAGGCCCACGTTCATCATCGCCACTTCTTCTTCCAGCGCCGGCGCTTTGCCGCACCATTCGCACAGGCGCTGGGCGAGCACCATGTCGGTGTCGGCGAGGCGCAGCAGGTATTCAGTGAGTGCGTTCATTACATCTGATCCACTTCCGGGGGCAGCTTGTAGAAACTGGCGTGGCGGTAGACCTTGTCTTCGGCCGGGTCGAAGAAGGCGTCTTTTTCGTCGCCGGCGGTGGCGGTGATCTGCGCGGCGGGCACCACCCAGATGCTTACGCCCTCGTTGCGGCGGGTGTAGAGCTCGCGGGCGTTTTCCAGCGCCATGGTGGCGTCCGCGGCGTGCACGCTGCCCACGTGTTTGTGGTTAAGGCCGTGCTTGCTGCGCACGAAGACTTCAAAGAGGGTCCATTCAGCCATTTCGGTTCTCGTTGGTTAATTCGGTTCAGGCGGCGCTGGCTTTCTGTTTTTCGGCGTAAGCCACCGCCGCATCGCGCACCCATCGGCCTTCGTCGATGGCGCTCTTGCGCTGCTGGATGCGTTCGATGCCGGTGGGGCTGTGCCCCTTGAGCACGTCGAAGAATTCCTGCCAGTCGATGGCGCCGAAGTCGTAGTGGCCGGTGTCCTCGTTCCATTTCAGGTCCGGGTCCGGCGCGGTGCAGCCGAGGAACTCCAACTGCGGCACGGTCTGGTCGAGGAAGCGCTGGCGCAGCTCGTCGTTGCTGTGACGCTTGATCTTCCAGGCCATGGATTGGGCGGAGTTGGGCGAGTTGTCGTCGGAGGGGCCGAACATCATCAAGGAGGGCCACCAGAAGCGATTGATGGCGTCCTGCACCATCTCTTTCTGCTCGTCGGTGCCCTCGCGCATCATGGTCAGCAGCACTTCGTAGCCCTGGCGCTGGTGGAAGCTCTCTTCCTTGCAGACGCGGATCATGGCCCGCGCATAAGGGCCGTAGGAGCAGCGCTGCAGCGGCACCTGGTTAACGATGGCGGCGCCGTCGACCAGCCAGCCGATGGCGCCCATGTCCGCCCAGCTGAGCGTCGGGTAGGTGAAGATGGAGGAGAACTTCACTTCGCCGCGGTGCAGCTTTTCGATTTCTTCGTCGCGGTCGGCGCCCAGGGTTTCCATGGCGCTGTACAGGTAGAGGCCGTGGCCGGCTTCATCCTGGATCTTGGCCATCAGCTGCAGCTTACGCTTGAGGCTGGGGGCGCGGGTCAGCCAGTTGCCCTCGGGCAGCATGCCGACGATTTCCGAGTGGGCGTGCTGGGAGATCTGGCGGATCAACGTTTTGCGGTAGCCGTCGGGCATCCAGTTCTTGGGCTCGATCTTGGTTTCCGCGTTCACCTTCTCTTGAAAGTGCCGCTCTTCCGGGCCCATTTCGTCCAGGGTTTTCAGGCTGTTACTGCCGGTGTCGACCTGCTGTGCGTACATGGGTGCCTCCCTCGCGCTGTCCGCATTGAGGGTTCATTTTTATACGACACATAATTTTATGTCAATTCCTATTTTGCGTGTCACTTCAGGGGCGCGCCAGGAAAGACAAGGCAAATACACACTAAGCCGCTGTTTTTAATGGCTATAAATACAGCAATATCGAAACTTGGGCTTTTCGACGGCAGCACCAGGGCTAAAAACAACCACCAAACCGATACACATTTGCAACCCACATTTCCTCCCAACGAGGCACGAAGGCAAGGCGCTACCCGATGTTTCCGCAAGGGACGCCCCGGTGGCGCTTTGCTATTCTTCGCCCAGGGGGAGTCTGTTTCTGGGTGGGCGTATGCCGTATGAAATCGTGGTCGCCGGCCTGAGCGGGGCGGGTGTGGATACCTGGGCGCTGTGGGCAAAAATCATGGGCGCCGGGGCCACGGTGACCTTGTCGGCGCTGCTGACGCTTTTCACCTGGGCGCTGTACCGCCACCGGGATCAAGCTGCTTCGGCGGCCTTGCATTTCACCGTCGCCAACCTGTGCGCCACCACCTATGTGGCCAGCGACATCGCCGTGCGGCTGTGTCTGCTCACCGATAACCTGGGCGCCGTGATGGTGCCTTACCGGTTGTCGTTAAGCGCGGTGGTGCTGGCGCTCGCGTCGCTGATCGCGCTGTACCAGGTGCTGGGGGACCGCCCCGGCGGGCGCCGGCTGGCGGCGATCTACATGGTCGGGGCCGCGCTCACCGGCCTGATCTGGCTGGAGCACCCCTGGCTGGTGCTGGCATCGCACGACTACCGGCTCACAGCAGTGGGCGTGTTCGCCGACTACGGCGCCCTCGCCGGCCCCTTCTACGCCGTCTGCCTGGCGGTGCTGGCCGTGGTCGCGGCGGCCATGCTGCGCCGGGCGCACCAGGCCCGCGGCCGGGTGCTGTGGCGCATGACGGTATTCGGCTTTTCGCTGTTTTTCGCCGCCGGGGTGCACGACGCCTTCCGCGAGCTGGGCTGGGAGTGGCTGCCGTTCAGCACCCTGGCGAGCGCCTGCGTGCTGTTCCAGTTCGGCGCCTTCGCCGCCATGACCATGCATTATTCACGCACCCTGCGTGAGCGCACTCACCACAACCACCAGATGCGCAGGCTGGCGGACAAGGCCACCCGCGACCCGCTTTCCGGCCTGTTCAACCGCGCCTACCTGGAGCAGCAACTGGATCACGGCGCGCCCTGGGCCACCGGCGCCCTGCTGTTCATCGACCTGGACCATTTCAAGGTGGTCAACGATCACTTCGGCCATGACCGGGGCGACCGGCTGATCCAGGCGGTGGCGGAGGGCATCCGCGCCACCCTGCGCGATCACGACATCGCCTGCCGTTGGGGCGGCGACGAGTTCGTGGTCTACCTGAACGACGCTGACCAGACGGCGGCGCTGGCGGTGGCGGAGCGCCTGCTGCGCGCGTTCCGCCATTTGGATCAAGGGGCCGGCGGCCCGGACATGAGCGCCAGCGTGGGCGTCGCCGTCCTCACTGATGGCGACTGGCGCCTGACCCTGCAGCGCGCGGATCAGGCGCTGCTGCGCGCCAAAGCGGAGGGCCGCAACCGGTTGGCGGTGGCGTGCTGACCGCGGGCCACCGGCGGCTCTGAAACGAAGATACAACGGTTTCCCCGGCTGATTTTGGTATTCTTGCCGCTCATTTTTTGGTCACCCGGAACCCATGCCCGAGCACACTCCTTCCGCTTTTCTGGCCGGCGCCGGAACGGACACCTGGACGTTATGGCTGAACATCATGGCCACCGGCGCCGCCATGGCATTGCTGGTGCTGCTGAGCGTGTTCACCCTGGCGCTGTACCTGTACCGCGACCGGGAGGCATCGGCGGCGCTGCATTTCACGCTGGCCAATCTGTTCGCCACGGTGTACATCACCGGCGACCTGGTGTCCCGGATCGACGCCCTGGTCGGCAACGTGGACGGTGTCATGCCACCCTACCGGCTGGCTCTGGGCGCGGTGGTCATGGGGCTCGCCGCGCTACTCTGCTTCCACCGGGTGTTGAGCCGCCGCCGCGAGCCGCGCTGGCGGCTGGCGGGCATCTACGCCGTGGGCGCCCTGCTGGCGGGATTGATCTGGGTGGACCACCCGGCGCTGATCATCGCCAGCGACCGGGCCACGATTCGCGGCACCCAGGTGTTCGCCGACTACGGCGCCGCCGGGGCGCCGTTTTTCGCGCTCTGCATGGTACTGGTGACGCTGATCAACTGGCGAATGCTGAGCCGGGCAAGACGGGCCGGCGGCTCCCTGGCCTGGTGGCTGACGGTGATCGGCTTCGCGCTGGTGTTCCTGACCGGGGTGCACGACACGCTGCGCGAGCTGGGCCTGGAGTTGCTGCCGCTGAGCACCCTGACACCGGGTTTCGTGGTATTCCAACTGGCGGCGCTGGCGGCCATGGTGATTCACTATTCCCGCACACTCAGCGAACGCACCGAAACCGACCATCAACTGCGGCGGCTGGCGGACAAAGCCACCCGCGATCCGCTGTCCGGGCTGTTCAACCGGGCGTTCCTGGAAAACCATCTGGACAACCTGGGCAACAATGCCCGCGGCGGCTTGCTGTTCATCGACCTGGATCACTTCAAGGTGGTCAACGACCGCTTCGGGCACGCCCGGGGCGACGCCCTGCTGCGCGCCGTGGCGCAACGCATCGACGACACCATGCGCGACGGCGATATCGCCTGCCGCTGGGGCGGCGACGAATTCGTGGTCTATCTGGCGGACGCCAACCCGGACGCAGCGGACTCTATTGCCCGGCGGCTGCTGGACGCCTTCCAGCGGATCGCACCGGGGGAACAGGATTTGCCACGTATCGGCGCCAGCATGGGCTTCGCCGAGCTCACCGACGGCGACTGGCGGCGCACCCTGCGGCGCGCCGATCAGGCGCTGTACCAGGCCAAGGACCAGGGCCGGGGCGGCGTCGCCATCGCCTCCTGACGTCAGCCGCATTGCCGGCGCCAGCCCCGCCAGAGCAGCCAGGCGCCCCACACCATCGCCAGCACCATGATCGCCCGGCCACTGTTCAGGGTCAGCGCCGCCAGCGTCTTGTCCCAGGCCAGCAGCCCGGTCTCACCGAGAATGAATTCCCAATCATGGAAACCGTAGGGGGAGGACTTGCCGTAGTTGCCACCCAGCAACGGCAGCTCGCCGGCACGGGCGTCGGCCATGTAGGGCGCGATGTCGAGGAAGTTCTCGCCGAACCACCACAGGCAGACACTGGCGCCGAAGGTGTCGTGGCGCCGCAGCAAAGCGATGCCGCAAATCACCGGCACCAGAAGCTGCCCCAGGGTGCCCCCCAGGGAACCGATGAACTCACCGAAAATACCGAAGATCACATGACCGGCTTCGTGAAACGGCAGGTTCACGTTGTGCAGGAAGGCGGGCTGGTAGCCGAGCTGATAAAGGCTCTGCGTGATGTAGCTCCAGCCCCACACCACCAGGCCCACCCAGAGCAGCGCGTACAGGGCCGGGTAACGGTGGAGCGTGTCCGGTGGCACCAGCAGGCTGTGAAAAAACGCCTTCAGCCGCTCGCTGCGATCCGGGCCGGGTGGCGTCTGGTTTTCCCGCAGCTCGCGCTGGCGCTCCAGATAGGCTTCGTACTTGTGGAACACCAGCCCGCACCCGCCGCAGGTGGTGTCCCCGGCGCCGCGCGGGTGCTCGCATTTGGGGCATTGCATGACGGCGACCTCCCCCGAAATCAGTCCGCCCGGTGAAAATCCATCTGCCGTGCCGTGGCGACCGCCAGGGTACGGCTATGCAAGCGTTCCACGAGATGCAGGCTCATATCAATGTCTGCAAAAACGCCGGGTTACGGTCGGGTGAGCGTCAGGCGGAGGTCGTCGCCGACACGGCGCAGGTCGCGCCATTGCAGGCGGACCTGCTGGTCCATGCGCTCGAACGGCAGGTCCAGCAGACCGCGGGCATCGGCGCCCAGCAGGGTGGGCGCCAGATAGACGATCAGCTCGTCGAACAGCGCCTCGCGGACGAAGGCGCCGGCCAGGGTGGCGCCGCATTCCACCAGCACTTCGTTGCATTCGCGGCGGGTCAGCTCGGCGATCACCGCGTGCAGGTCGAGGCCGCGCTGCTCCGCGCGGGCGGTCGCGGCGGGCTCGGCGGAATCGCTGGCGGCGCGGGCGCGGGGCAGCGCCAGCAGCTCGGCGCCGGCGTGTTCCAGCGCCCGGCGGCGGTCGTCCGGGGCGGCGCCCGGCTGGTCGGCGTGGGCGATCAGGCAGGGGCCGTCGGCGGTGACCACCGGGCTGTCCACCGGGGTGCGCAAGGCCGGGTCCAGGATCACCCGCAGCGGCGCGCGGACCGGGCCGTCGGCGTACTCGCCATGGCGCCATTGCTCCGGGCGCACGGTGTAGGAGGGCCGGTCCGCCAGCACCGTGCCGATGCCGGTGACGATGGCGCTGCTGCGGGCGCGCAGACGTTGCACGTCCTCGCGGGCCTCGGGACCGGTGATCCACTGGGATTCGCCGCTGGCCATGGCGGTGCGGCCGTCCAGGCTGGCGGCGGCCTTGATGCGGATCAGCGGCCGCCCCTGGCTCATGCGCAGCACGAAGCCCGGGTTCAGGGCGCGGGCGTCCGCCTCCTGGAGACCGGTGTCGACCTGAATACCGGCGTCACGGAGCCGTTGCAGGCCGCTGCCGGCCACCTGGGGGTTGGGGTCCTGCATGGCCGCCACCACCCGTGCCACCCCGGCGTCGATCAGGGCATCCGCGCAGGGGCCGGTGCGGCCGGTGTGCGAGCAAGGCTCCAGGGTGACGTAGGCGGTGGCGCCGCGGGCGTGCTCACCGGCGGTGGCCAGGGCGTTGCGCTCCGCGTGGGGCTCGCCGGCGCGGGCGTGGAAGCCCTCGGCGATGATCAGGCCGTCATGGGCCAGCACGCAGCCGACGCGCGGGTTGGGGTCGGTGGTATAGAGCGCGCGCCGGGCCAGCTCCAGGGCCCGGGCCATGCACTGATGATCGAAATCGCTGAACCGCCCGGCGCTCATTGCTGCGGGGTATCGTCGTCTTGCGGTTCGCCGCCGCCGGCGCGGCCGCGCAGGCGGTCCACCTCGGCGGCGAATTCGGAAATGTCCTGGAAGCTGCGGTAGACCGAGGCGAAGCGCACATAGGCCACATCGTCCAGCTGCTGCAGCGCCTCCATCACGAAGCCACCCACCTGCCGGGCCGGCACTTCCCGCTCGCCGGTGGCGCGCAGACGGTGACAGAGCCGGCTGATCGCCGCTTCCAGGTCCTCGACGCTCACCGGCCGCTTCTCCAGGGCGCGCAGCATGCCGGCGCGCAGCTTCTGCTCGTTGAACGGCTCGCGGGTGCCGTCGGACTTGATCACCCGGGGCATCACCAGCTCGGCGGTCTCGAAGGTGGTGAAACGCTCGTTACAGCTCAGGCACTCCCGGCGCCGGCGCACCTGCCCGCCGTCCGCGACCAGACGCGAGTCGATCACCTTGGTGTCTTGGGCAGCGCAGAACGGACAAAACATGAGAGGACCAGTTGATAGTTGATAGTTGACAGTTGATAGCTAAAAGATCAACAACCCGGGTTATCTGCGGCGCTTGGTGGTTCGGATAATCGCCGTCAGGATTTTCAGGAGCTCTTCGGTACCGGCCATCATAGACTGACCGTGCACGGAATCTAAATACCCGGACTCCGTCAGTAAATCCAGCCAGTATCCCGTTTCACTGGCTTCCTTCAGGGCGATAGACAGCTTGTGAACGAAATCCGCGCGGCTCTCCGCCTGCTCAGCCTCGCGGATCAAAGCCCCAATCGCCGTACCACTGCGCAGCAACTGCCTGCTCAGCACATACTCCCGATCCCGCTCCTGGAGGAGCCGGCAGAGTTTCACCAACCGCAACGCAAAAGCGCGAGATTTCTCCCGCGCTACAAATTTTCCCGTCATCCCTGACGCCTCGCTTTGTTTTCGCTGTCAACTATCAACTCATCGCTTATTGCTCATAAACCGGCAGGCGCTGACAGATCTCGCTGACTTTGCCGCGCACTTCGTCGATCACCGCCTCGTCGCCCATGTTGTCGAGGATGTCGCAGATCCAGCCGGCCAGTTCGGTGGCGTCGGCTTCATTGAAGCCGCGGCGGGTGATGGCCGGGGAGCCGATGCGCAGGCCGGAGGTGACGAACGGCGAGCGCGGGTCGTTGGGCACGGCGTTCTTGTTGACGGTGATGTGGGCGCGGCCGAGGGCGGCGTCCGCGTCCTTGCCGGTGATGTCCTGCTTGACCAGGCTGAGCAGGAACAGGTGGTTTTCGGTGCCGTTGGAGACCACGTCGAAGCCCCGGTCGATGAACACCTTGGCCATCGCCTTGGCGTTCTTCACCACCTGCTGCTGGTAGGTCTTGAACGACGGCTCCATGGCTTCCTTGAAGCAGATCGCTTTGGCGGCGATGACGTGCTCAAGCGGGCCGCCCTGGCCACCGGGGAAGACGGCGGAGTTGATCTTCTTCTGCAGATCTTCGTTGGCACGGCCCATGATCAGGCCGCCGCGCGGGCCGCCCAGGGTCTTGTGGGTGGTGGTGGTGGTGATGTCGGCGATGCCCACCGGGCTGGGGTAAACCCCGGCGGCGACCAGACCGGCCACGTGGGCCATGTCCACCAGCAGAATAGCGCCCACTTCGTCGGCGATGTCACGGAAGCGCTGCCAGTCGACGATCTGGGAGTAGGCGGAGAAGCCGGCCACGATCATCTTCGGCTGGTGCTCGCGGGCCAGTTTTTCCACCTGGTCGTAGTCGATCAGGCCGGTTTCGTTGTCCAGGCCGTACTGGACGGCGTTGTACATCTTGCCGGAGAAGTTCGGCTTGGCGCCGTGGGTCAGGTGGCCGCCGGCGTCCAGGCTCATGCCGAGCACGGTGTCGCCGGGCTTGAGCACCGCCATGTAGACCGCCGCGTTGGCCTGGGAGCCGGCGTGGGGCTGGACGTTGGCCCAGTCGGCGCCGAACAGCTGGCAGGCGCGTTCGATGGCCAGGTTCTCGACCACGTCCACGTTTTCGCAGCCGCCGTAGTAGCGCTTGCCCGGGTAGCCCTCGGCGTACTTGTTGGTGAGTACGGAGCCCTGGGCTTCCATGGCCCGGGGCGAGGCGTAGTTCTCGGAGGCGATCAGCTCGATGTGCTGCTCCTGGCGCTCGCGCTCGGCGTCGATGGCGGCCTGGATTTCCGGGTCGAACTCGGCGATGGACATGGATTTAGAGAACATGGGCTACCTGTGGGTCGGATTGCGGGATCAGGGGCGCGTATTCTAACCAAAACCGGTCGCTTTGACACATGAAAGCCCCTCATCACCACGGTGAGAGGGGCTCATGGGGAGCCGGCGTGTGACGGTGCCGGGTCAGGCGGCGTAGTCGTGCCAGGCGTCGCCGCTGTCCCGGTCCACGGCCCGCAGGGTGGGCAGGCGCTCGTCCACGGCGTCGGCCTCCTGACCGCTGAGGCGGAAGGTGGCGATCAGCGCCGCCAGTTGCTCGGCCTGGTGGCGCATCTCTTCGGCGGCGGAGCTGGTTTCTTCCACCATCGAGGCGTTGTGCTGGGTCATGGTGTCCAGCTCGGCGACGGCGGTGTTCACCTGGCCGATGCCCTGGCTCTGCTCCTGGGCGCCGGTGCTGATCTCGCTGATCACGCGGGTCACCTTGTCGATGCTGGCGACGATATCTTCCATGGTGCGCCCGGCGTTCTTGACCAGGCCGGCGCCGGTTTGGGTGCTGCTCACCGAACGGTCCACCAGCTCGCGGATCTCCCGGGAGGCGTCGCCGGAGCGGCCCGCCAGGGTACGTACTTCCTGGGCCACCACGGCGAAGCCGCGGCCGTGCTCGCCGGCACGGGCCGCTTCCACGGAGGCGTTCAGGGCCAGGATGTTGGTCTGGAAGGCGATGCCGTCAATCAGGGTGATGATCTCGTTGATCTTCTCCGAGGAGGCGCTGATCTCACCCATGGTGGTTTCCACCTCGCGCATGGCGTCCTGGCCGCGCCGGGCCACCTGCACGGTGGACTGGACCAGCTCGTCGGCCTGGCGGGCGGCGTCGGAGGTATTGCGCACGGTGGTGGTGATTTCCTCCATGGAGGCGGAGGTCTGCTGCAGATTGGCGGCGGACTGCTCGGTGCGCGAGGCCAGCTCCTGGCTGCCCTTGGCGATCTCGTCGGAGGCTTGGTTGACGCTCAGGGTGCTGGTGCGCACGGACTGCAAGGTGGTGTCGATGCGATCAATAAAACGGTTGAACTGCTCGGCCAGGTCGCCGATTTCGTCGCCCCGGTGGCTTTGAATTCGGGCGGTGAGGTCGCCGTCACCGTCGGTGATCTCGCGGATCCGCGCACTGACCTGACGAATCGCCTTGGACATCAGGTGCGGGCCGATCAGGGCGATGGCGATGGCCACCAGGCCGACCACCACGGCGAAGCCGATCACCAGGGTTTGCTGGCGGCTGACCCGGGCCAGGGTGGTGACTTCCAACTCATGGACACGCTCGTCCACGGCCTGGCCGGTGGCGTCGTAGAAGGTGCGCAGTTGTTCGAAGCTGTCCCTGGAAGGGCCGTCGATCTGCTCCATGGCGCCGCCGATGTCTTCGTCGGCGTACATCTGGATCGAGCGCCCGGATTCCTGGCGCCAGCGCTCGTACAGCCCTTCGAATTTGCCCACGCTCTCGGACACATCGCCGTAGTTGGCCATCAGTCCGGCCACCTGCTGGATGCGCTCCCGGGCCTGGGCGGCGTTTTCCTCATAGCTGGCGATCTGCGCCTCGGCTTCGGGCGTGCCGGGAATACCGCGCAGGTAGGCCATTTCAGCCAGGCGCGCCTGATACAGGTCACGGTCCGCGTTGAGCACCAGGGAAATGGCCTTATTGAGGGTCGAGGTCATCTCGACCATGCGCTCCTTGACTGAGTTGACCAGCAAGGCGTTGGCGGTCACCACCACCAGCAAGGCCAGGGCCACGCCGATGAAGGCGGCGCCGTATTTAATATTGATGCGGTTGAATTTAGCGAACACAGCACAACTCCTGCTCAGCGCGACGGGCAACACGGGCCCGAAAGTGAAATCACATTCCATGCCTGATATCGGCAAGCCGACTTGTAACTTGAGGCCGTCCTGGGCCGGCCGCTGGCCGCCGCGCCGGCGGGCTGGACTTTCATCCCGGGCCGGGTTCGGTTAGTTTAGGCGCCAACCCGCCCGTGCCCCGTCATACGGGCTTTTCTTACGTTTTCAGGCATATCTCTTTTTATGGCCCAATACATTTTCACCATGGATAAGGTGGGCAAGATCGTCCCGCCTAAGAAACAGATCCTCAAGGACATCTCCCTGTCCTTCTTCCCGGGCGCCAAGATCGGCGTGCTGGGCCTCAACGGCTCCGGTAAGTCCACGCTGCTGCGCATCATGGCCGGCATCGACAAGGACTACCTGGGCGAGGCGCGCCCGCAGCCGGGCATCAACATCGGTTACCTGCCCCAGGAACCGGAGCTGGACCCGGACAAGAACGTGCGCGAGATCGTCGAGGAGTCCCTCTCCGAGATCCGTAACGCCCAGGAGCGCCTGGAAGAGGTGTACGCCGCCTACGCCGAGGAAGACGCGGATTTCGAGAAACTGGCCAAAGAGCAGGCCAAGCTGGAAGGCATCATCGAGGCCACCGACGCGCACAATATCGAGCGCCGCCTGGATATCGCCGCCGACGCCCTGCGCCTGCCGCCCTGGGACGCCAATGTGGCCAACCTGTCCGGTGGTGAGCGTCGCCGGGTGGCGCTGTGCCGCCTGCTGATGAGCGCCCCGGACATGCTGCTGCTGGATGAGCCCACCAACCACCTGGACGCCGAGTCCGTGGCCTGGCTGGAGCGCTTCCTGCACGAGTTCTCCGGCACCGTGGTGGCGGTGACCCACGACCGCTACTTCCTGGACAACTCCTGCGAGTGGATCCTGGAACTGGACCGGGGCCACGGCATTCCCTGGAAGGGCAACTACTCCTCCTGGCTGGAACAGAAGGAGCAGCGCCTGGAGCAGGAAGAGAAGAAGGAAAGCGCCCACCGCAAGACGGTGGAGAAAGAGCTGGAATGGGTGCGCCAGAATCCCAAGGGCCGCCGCGCCAAGAACAAGGCCCGGGTGAGCGCCTTCGAGGAACTGGCCAGCCAGGACTTCCAGAAGCGCAACGAAACCCAGGAGCTCTACATTCCGCCCGGCGAGCGCCTCGGCGAGAAAGTGTTCGAGATCAACGGCGTCTCCAAGCAGTTCGACGGCAAGCTGCTCTATGAAGACCTGAGCTTCTCGGTGCCGCGCGGCGCCATTGTCGGCATCATCGGCCCCAACGGCGCGGGTAAGACCACCCTGTTCCGCATGTTCGCCGGCGAGGAAACCCCGGATTCCGGCGACATCGAGGTGGGCGACACCGTCGACCTGGCCTATGTGGATCAGAGCCGCGAGGACCTGGACAGCAAGAAGACGGTCTGGGAAGAAGTCTCCGACGGCAACGATATTCTCAAGATCGGTAACTATGAGGTGCCCAGCCGCGCCTACCTGGGCCGCTTCAACTTCAAGGGCGGCGACCAGCAAAAGCACGTCGGCGACCTGTCCGGTGGCGAACGCAACCGTCTGCACCTGGCCAAGCTGCTCAAGCAGGGCGCCAATGTGCTGCTGCTCGATGAGCCCACCAACGACCTGGACGTGGAAACCCTGCGGGCCCTCGAGGAAGCGTTACTCGCCTTCCCCGGTTGCGCCATCGTGATTTCCCACGACCGCTGGTTCCTGGACCGGGTGGCCACGCACATTCTGGCGTTCGAAGGCGACGCCCAGGTGGAGTGGTTCGAGGGCTCCTACACCGAGTTTGAAGAGTACCGCCGCAAGCAACTCGGTGACGAGGCCTTGCAGCCCAAGCGCATGAAGTACAAGCGCATCGAGGTCTGAACGAGAGCGGCTGACGGCCCATGGCGAATCCGGATCTGGAAACCCCTGAGTTCATCGAACGCCTGCGGGCGGGTGACCGGGCCGCGTTCGCCCTGGTGGTCAAGCATTACCATCCGCGCCTGCTGGGCGCCGCGCGCACGCTGCTGCAGCCGGCGGACGCGGAAGAGGCGGTCCAGGACAGCTGGATTGCCGCCCACCGGGCGCTGCCCAAATTCGAGGGCCGCAGTGCCCTGCTCACCTGGTTGACGCGCATCGTGATCAACCAGGCACGCATGCAGCTGCGCAAACGCGGCCGCGAAGTCCGGTTCGACCCCACCGAGGACGGCGCCGTCGACGCCCTGGCCCACCGTTTCAACGCCAACGGCCACTGGCAGGAGCCGCCCCGGGCCTGGGCCCTGAGCGGCCCGGACGCCCTGCTCACCCGCGACGAGCTGCAACACTGCCTGGAAACCCACATCACCGCGATGCCGGACAACCAGCGCCTGGCGCTGCAGCTGCGGGACATCCAGGGTCTGGGTCTCGACGACATCTGTAACATCATGGACGTCAGTGCATCCAATGTTCGTGTGCTGGTGCACCGCGCCCGCGCCCGCTTGTTCGAGATGGTGGACCGTTTTCAGGAGACCGGTGAATGTTGAAATGCCAGCACGTGGAGCAGCGCGCCGACGCCCTGGTGGACGGTACGCCGTTATCACGCCGCGAGCGCCTGGCGCTGAATCTGCATTTGCTGATCTGCCGCCACTGCCGCCGTTATCTGCGTCAGCTGCGGACCCTGGTGGTCAGCCTGCGCGCCCCCACGGCACCGCTGCCGGACGCCAGCGCCGACGCCCTGGCGGAGCGCATTCAGCGGGACGCCTCGCACTGACCGGCGTGCTACCGTCGTGGCTCCGCCCCGCTTATTCTTTCACGGTCCGTGAATGTGTTCAGGGCGATGATGGCCGTAAATTTATCATTACCCGCACGTAACAAAACGGCCGCCACCGCACCTAACCGCTATTCACGCCGGCCGCCAAGAGGTTTCACCATGCGCGATGAAGTTCAGGACTATTACGGTAAACAACTCACTGGCAGCGACGACCTGCAGACCAACGCCTGCTGCGATCAGGCGCCGCCGGAGCACCTGAAGCCGTTGTTGGCGCGCCTGCACGACGAGGTGGTGAGCCGCTACTACGGCTGCGGCCTGGTGGCGCCGGCGGCGCTGGAAGGGATGCGTATTCTCGACCTGGGCTGTGGCTCCGGCCGCGACGTCTATGTGCTGTCGGCGCTGGTGGGCGACAGCGGCGAGGTGGTCGGCGTCGACATGACCGACGAGCAGCTGGCGGTGGCCAAGCGGCATCAGGACTACCATCGCCGGGAGTTCGGTCACACGCACAGCAATGTGCGTTTCCTGAAGGGCTACATCGAAGAGCTGGACCAGCTCGATCTGCAGGACGGCTACTTCGACATCGTGGTGTCCAACTGCGTGATCAACCTGAGCACCGACAAGGCCAAAGTAATCCGTGATGTGAAACGCCTGCTTAAGCCCGGCGGCGAGTTCTATTTCTCCGATGTGTACGCCGACCGGCGGGTGCCGGTGGCGTGTCCGGGGCGTTGTACTGGAATGATTTCCTCAATCTGGCCAAGGGGTGCGGGTTCGGCGATCCACGCTTGGTGGAATCGCGCCGGCTGACCATCGAGAACCCGGCCATCGAGGCGAAGTTGGGTAACATCCGCTTCTACTCGGCCACCTACCGGCTGTTCAACATTGATGCGCTGGAGCCGGCCTGCGAGGACTACGGGCAGGCGGTGATCTACAAAGGCACGGTGGAGCATCATCCTCATTCATTCGTGCTGGACGATCATCATTTGATCGAGGCCGGCAAGGTGTTTCCGGTGTGCGGGAATACCTGGTTGATGCTGGCGGAGAGCCGGTTCCGGGATCATTTTGAGTTTATTGGTCACTTCGATTCGCACTTTGGGATTTTCGAGGGGTGTGGGTTGAATGTGCCTTTTGAGGATGGGGGCGCATCGTCGGAGGTCGGTGGTCGTTGTTGCTAGGCCTTTTCTCCGGCCGGGGCCGCGGTGTGTGTTGGTGACGTCCAGAACACGCCGTGAACCCGTCCCTGGGTCGATTCGCGCATCCCTGCGCTCATACGGTTCTGGACGTCACCAACACACACCGCGCCGGAGTCGGCCGAAAGGCTCCGGGTAAGCAGCCGCCGCATACGCAAGGAAGGATTTGATGAACGTTAAGAAGCTGGGCCTTTTGATTGTGATCGCGGCGCTGGTGGCGTCTTATTTTGTGTTTGATCTGGGGCAGTATCTGAGCCTGGATTATTTGAAGGCGCAGCGCGGGGCGTTTCAGTCGCTGGCGGCGGAGCGGCCGGTGTGGGTGCTGGGCGGGTTCTTTTTGTTGTATGTGGCGGTGACGGCGTTGAGTTTGCCGGGGGCGGCGATCATGACGCTGGCGGCGGGGGCGTTGTTCGGGTTCTGGGTGGCGCTGGTGCTGGTGTCGTTCGCGTCCAGTGTGGGGGCGACCCTGGCGTTTCTGGCGTCGCGGTTCCTGTTCAAGGACACGGTGCAGAGCCGCTTCGGTGAGCGGCTGAAGAAAATCAACGCGGGCGTGGAGAAGGACGGCGCCTTCTATCTGTTTACGTTGCGTTTGATTCCGGCGTTTCCGTTTTTCGTAATCAATCTGGTGATGGGGCTGACGCCGCTTAAGACCTGGACGTTTTACTGGGTCAGCCAGGTGGGGATGCTGGCGGGGACGGCGGTATATGTGAATGCCGGCACCCAGCTGGGTGAGCTGGACAGCCTGTCCGGGTTGTTGTCGGTGGATCTGATCGGCGCGTTTGTGTTGCTGGGGCTGTTCCCGTGGCTGGCGAAGGCGGTGATGGCGTTTCTGCAGGCGCGCAAGGTGTACCGGGGTTACCAAAAGCCGAAGCACTTCGATCGCAATCTGGTGGTGATCGGCGCCGGGTCCGCCGGGCTGGTGAGCGCCTATATCGGCGCCACGGTGAAAGCCAGCGTGACGCTGATCGAGAAGGGCGAAATGGGCGGCGACTGCCTGAATACCGGCTGCGTGCCATCCAAGGCGCTGATCAAGAGCGCGCGGCTGGCGCACCTGGAGCAAAAGCCGCATCGCTATGGCTTCACCAGCATCACGCCGCGCTTCGATTTCGCCGACATCATGGCGCGCATCCATAAAGTGATCGGCAAGATCGAGCCCCATGATTCGGTGGAGCGTTACACCGAGCTGGGCGTGGATTGCGTGCAGGGCAGCGCGCGCATCACCTCGCCCTGGGAAGTCACCGTGGACACCGCCGAGGGCGAGCGCACCCTGACCACCCGCAATATTATTATCGCCTCCGGCGCGCGACCGTTCGTGCCGCCGATTCCCGGTATCGACGAGATCGACATTCTCACCTCCGAAAACCTGTGGACCCTGACCGAGCAGCCCCGGCGGCTGATCGTGCTGGGCGGCGGGCCGATCGGCTGTGAGCTGGCGCAAAGCTTCGCCCGCCTGGGCAGCGAGGTGACCCAGGTGGAGATGCTGCCGCGCCTGATGCCGCGCGAGGACGAAGACGCTGCCGCCCTGGTGACCGCGTCCCTGCGCGACAGTGGCGTCACCGTGCTCACCGGTCATAAGGCGGCGCGTTTCGCGGTGGAGGACGGCGAGAAGGTGTTGTACGTGGAAGTTGACGACGAAGCGGACGGCGGCGAGAAGCGCCTGCCGTTCGACGCGGTGCTGGTGGCGGTGGGCCGGCGCGCCAACACCGACGGCCTGGGCCTGGAGGCCATGAACATCGCCACCGAAAAGAACGGCACCGTGGCGGTGGACGGCTTTCTGCGCACCCGGTTTCCCAATATTTTCGCCTGCGGTGATGTGGCCGGGCCCTACCAGTTCACCCATGTGGCCGCCCACCAGGCCTGGTACGCGGCGGTGAACGCGCTGTTCGGCCGCTTCAAAAAATTCCAGGTGGACTACCGGGTGATCCCCTGGGCCACCTTCACCGACCCGGAAGTGGCGCGGGTGGGCCTGAGCGAAGATGAAGCCCGCGAACAGGGCATCGAGGTGGAAGTGACCCGCTACGGCATCGACGATCTGGACCGGGCCATCGCCGACAGCACCGACCACGGCTTCGTGAAGGTGCTGACCCCGCCGGGCAAGGACACCATTCTGGGCGTCACCATTGTCGGTGAGTCCGCCTCCGACCTGATCAGCGAGTACGTGCTGGCCATGAAGCACGGTCTGGGCCTGAACAAGATTCTCGGCACCATCCATATTTACCCGACCATGGCGGAGGCCAATAAATTCGCCGCCGGCGAATGGAAGAAAGCGCACAAACCGGAAGGCGTGCTGCGCTGGGTAGAGCGTTTCCACGCCTGGCAGCGCTGACATCGATACGGAGGTGGGATCATGCTGAAAATGACGTTGCGCACCGCCCTGGGCGCGCTGCTGATCGCCGTCATGGGTGTGCTGGCGACACCGGCGCTGGCGTTCGATCACCAGCAATGGGACCGCCTGCTTGAGGCCCATGTCAGTTGGCACCGGGACGGGGTCGCCAGCGCCGTGGACTATGACGGCATGGCCTCGGACCAGGCCGCCCTGGACGATTATCTGGCGCGTCTCAGCGACGTGGATAAGGCCACCTTCAAGGGTTTCAGCGACGACCAGAAGCTGGCGTTCCTGATCAACGCCTACAACGCTTTCACCGTGAAGCTGATTCTTAACCAGGAAAGCCGGCCGGATTCGATCCGCGATATCGGTTCGATTTTTTCCGGCCCCTGGAGCCAGCGCTTTTTCACCCTGCTGGGCGAGGAGCGCACCCTGGACGAACTGGAGCACCAGATGATCCGCGGCAACCCGTCACTGATGGACCCGCGCATTCACTTCGCGGTGAACTGCGCCTCGGTGGGGTGCCCGGCCCTGCGCGCCGAAGCCTACACCGGCGAACAACTGGACGCGCAACTCGCGGACAGCACCCGGCGCTTTCTTTCCGACCGGCGCCGTAACCGCTACGACGCGGAGGACCAGGTGTTGAGAGTCTCGTCCATTTTTGACTGGTACGAAGAGGACTTCGAAGACAGCGCCGACAGCCTCGGCGGTTACCTGCTGCAATACGCCGACGCCCTGGCGTTGCCGGCGCAGGCCCGCCGGGATCTGGAAGCCGGCGACTTGCCGATCCGCTTTCTGGACTACGACTGGTCGCTGAATATCGCCAGTCACAATCCCTGACAGCATCCGGGGTAGATAGACCGGCTTGAAATACGAGCCGGACACCCTTACTTATAGTCGACTAGCTGGAAAGGGATTTACTTTTCACCCGCCGTCAGGGAAGCGTGCCATGAGCCATCGTGAACGCCTGGACCGCATCCAGGCCTCCTGCCAGCGCCTGCCGCTATGGATGCGCGCCTGGATCCTGCTGGTCCTGATCCCCGTCAATGCCACCGGCTTCTTCATGCTGCATACCGCCAGCGGCGGCCTGGTGGCGCTGGCCACCCTGTTCGTGCTGGCGGCCAATGGCGTCACGCTGTGGCACTACGCGTCCGTGAACCGGGCGCTGGCGCTGCCTCATTTAATCGCCTGGGTGCCGTTGCAGGTGGCCCTGGTGGCCCGTCTGATCGGCGGCTGGGGCGCCGACGCCATGCATCTGGACGAGTGGCTGCTGGCGGTGCTGGTGGTGCTGGTGGTGATGGTCAACTCGGTGGCGCTGTTCTTCGACACCGTGGCCTCCTGGCGCTGGTGGCGCTCCCGCCACCTCAACCTGGAGGCGGACGGCCTCTGAGCCGCGACCCGGGTCAGCCGATCTGCACCTGATCTTCCACGTAACGCAGTTTCACCGCACGGGGCCGGGCCAGGGAAAACGCCAGCGCCAGGGGCCCGATACGCCCGGCGAACATCAGTACCATGAGGATCGCCTGGCTTGGCTTGGACAGATCCTCGGTGATACCCCGTGACAGCCCGGCGGTGCCAAAGGCGGAAAACCCTTCGAACAGCACGTCCATGGGTTTCATTTCCGGCTCCAGGATAACCAGCAGGAAGCAGCCCAGCATCACCATCAGCATACTCAGCACCACCACGGTATAGGCCCGGAACACCGAATCCAGGGACACCGTGCGGCGGAACGCTGTGGGCCGGCGGCGACCGGTCAGAAACGCACGGGTGGCCAGCACCACCACCATGAAGGTACTGACCTTGATCCCCGAGGCGGTGGAGTTACTGCCGCCGCCGATAAAGATCAGAAACATCACCAGCAAGACACTGGGGGCGTAAAGGCTGCCCATGTCCACCACCGAGAAACCAGCGCTGCGCGGCACCACCGCCACGAACCAGGCCAGCCAGGGCCGTGAGCCGCTGTCCACCGCCGCCAGGGTAGTGCCGTTGGTCCATTCGAAGGCCATGATCAGCAGCCAGGCGCCGACGGCGAGGATCAGGGTGCCGGTCAGGGTCAATTTGCTGTGCAGGCTCAGCTTCGAGAGACGGCGCTGACGCCAGAGGTCGGTGAGCACGGTGAAACCCAGGCCACCGGTAATGAACAGTCCGGTGATCACCAGCGTGATCACCGGCGTCGCTGCCCAAGGCGCCAGCCCGTCAGGCAACAAAGAAACACCGGCGTTGTTGAAGGCCGAGGCGGCGTGGAAAAAGCTCATCCACAGCCCTTCCGTCCAACCCATGGCCGGCACCCAGACGGTGGCCAGCACCGCCGCGCCGCTCACTTCCAGGCCCAGCGCCAGCAGCGCCACCCGCCGCACCAACAGCATCACGTCGCCGGGCGACGCCTGGTCCATGGCCTCGCGCACCAGCCTCTGGCCTTTCAGGCCGAGACGGCCGCCCAAAGCCATGACGGTAAGCACGGCGAAGGTCATCAAACCGAGACCACCCAGATGGAACAGCACCATGACCAGCAGCTGGCCGAACAGGGTCAGTTCGCTGGCCGGATCCACCAGCGACATGCCGGTCACCGTGATCGACGCGGTGGCGGTGAACAGGGCTTCCCAGAACGTCATGCCCTGGTGGCTGGCGAAGGGCGTGGCGAACAGTGCGGTACCCAGAGCGATGAGCAGCAAAAAGCCGCCACTGAGAATGGTCGGCGGGCTGTAGCGCCAGGTGTGGCGCAGCCTTGCTTTCAGGTTTACCCGCGCGCGCAGACCCGGCAGCCAGGATCTCATAGGCTCTCGGTAAAGTGACGCAGGGCTTTTTCCTCGCCCAACAGAACCAGGTGATCGTTACGACGCAGCCGGTAATCCGGCGTCGGCTGGAACGTTACGCTATTGCCGTGTTTTATCGCCAACAAACGTACTTTATCCGGATCGATCTTCAGGTCGGAAAACGGCCGGTCTTCCAGTACCTCCCCGGGGCGCACCTCAATCACAAAGCAATTATCCCCCAGGGCGATGTAGTCCAGCATATTGGGGTGCGCCATGGTTTGCGCCACCCGCAGCCCCATCTCGTACTCGGGGTGGAAGATGCGATCCGCACCCAGCTTTTCCGCGATTTTATGGTGGGTGGGCGTGATCGCTTTCACCCAGACTTCCTTCGCATGCAGGGATTTCAAATGCATGGTGCAGAGGATGCTGGCTTCAATGTTCTCACCGATCGCCACCAGGCTGGCGTCAAACCGGTGCAGGTCCATTTCCTTGAGCGCCGACTCGTCGGTGGCATCGGCGATCACCGTCTGGGTGAGATGATCGGCGAGCTGGTTAGCCTTGTTCTCATCACTGTCGACGCCCAGCACTTCATGCCCCAGGCGCATTAGTTCCCGGGCAACGGATTCCCCGAAACCGCCCAGCCCCATCACCGCGAATTGTTTTTTCATAGTTGCTCCAGCGCTTCCGCCAAGGTGCTCACGGCGATCACTTCGACGCCGTCCGGCAGTTGACGGGGCTTGTTGGCCTTGGGAATGATGGCGCGCTTAAAGCCGTGCTTGACCGCCTCGTACAGGCGCTCCTGGCCCTGTGGCACCGGGCGGATCTCACCGGACAGGCCGATCTCGCCGAACACCACCAGATCACGGCCCAGGGGCCGGTCGCGGAAGCTGGACACGATCGCCAGCACCAGCGCCAGATCGGCGGCGGTCTCCGCCACTTTAACGCCGCCCACCACATTGGCGAACACGTCCTGGTCGCCCACCTGGATACCGCCGTGACGGTGCAGCACCGCCAGCAGCATGGCCAGGCGGTTGGCTTCCAGGCCCACGCACACCCGGCGCGGGTTGCCGAAGTGGCTGGCGTCGACCAGCGCCTGCAGCTCCACCAGCAGCGGCCGGGTGCCTTCCCAGACCACCGTCACCAGCGAGCCGGGCGCGATGTCGTCGGCGCGGTTGAGGAAGATGGCGGACGGGTTCTTGACCTCTTTGAGGCCTTCGCCGGTCATCGCGAACACGCCCAGTTCGTTGACCGCGCCGAAGCGGTTCTTGAGGCCACGCAGGGTGCGGAAGCGGGCATCGGCGGAGCCTTCCAGCATCAGCGAGCAGTCGATCATGTGTTCCAGCACCTTGGGGCCGGCCAGGGTGCCGTCCTTGGTGACGTGCCCGACCAGCAGCAGCACCGTGCCGGTCTGCTTGGCGAAGCGGGTCAGGGCGGCGGCGCCTTCGCGCACCTGGGCGACGCTGCCCGGCGCCGACTGCAGGCCGGCGAGATACATCACCTGGATCGAGTCCACCACCAGCAGCCGCGGCTGCTCCTTGCGGGCCAGCTCGAGGATCTGCTCAACGTCGGTTTCCGCCGCCAGGCGCAGCTTTTCCTTGGGCAGCTTGAGGCGGTCGGCGCGCATCGCCACCTGGGCCAGGGATTCCTCACCGGTGATATAGAAGCACTTTTCCCGGTCCGCCAGCCGGCACAGCACCTGCAGCAGCAGGGTGGATTTGCCGGCCCCCGGGTGGCCGCCCAGCAGGATCGCCGAGCCGGGCACCAGGCCGCCGCCCAGCACCCGGTCCAGCTCGTCCATGCCGGCGCTGATGCGCGGGCTGTCTTCCAGGGCGATTTCGTTGAGCTGGCGCACTTCGGAGAGCTGGCCGCTGAAGCCGCTGCGTTCCGAGGAGCGGCTCTTGGGCATGGCCGGGTCGACGACGAATTCCTGCAGGGTGTTCCAGGCGCCGCAGGCCGGGCACTGGCCCTGCCATTTGGGGAAGTCGGCGCCGCACTCGTTGCAGACGAACGCGGTTTTCTTTTTCGCCACGAAAGCTCCTTATTCGGCGATGACTCGTACCGGCCGGCCGGTGATCTGACAAAACAGCTCGTAGCTGATGGTACCGCAGGCGGCGGCCACTTCATCGACGGCCACGGCATCGCCCCACAACTCGACGCTGTCGCCGACCCGGGCCTCCAGGCCGGTGAGATCCACGGTGATCATATCCATGGAAACGCGCCCCACCAGCCGGGTGCGCTGGCCGTTCACCGCCACCGGGGTGCCGCTGGGCGCGTGGCGCGGGTAGCCGTCGCCGTAGCCCACCGCCACCACGCCGATGCGGCCCGGGGCGTCGGCCCGCCAGGTGGCGCCGTAGCCGACGGTGTCGCCGGCCTGAATCGGGTTGATGGCGATCAGCCGGGCGCTGAAGCGCTGCGTCACCGACAGCTGCAGATCGGCGGCGCTGCGCCAGGGGAACGGCGACGACCCGTACAGCATGATGCCGGGGCGAACGCGCCGGGCGCGGGCCTCGGGGTAGCGGATCAGCGCGGCGGAATTGGCGGCGCTGAGCGGCACGTTCAGCTCCCTGGCCAGAGTGTCGGCGATGCCCAGCTGGTGGTCGGTGAGGGCGTCGTCCTCGGCATCGGCGCAGGCGAAGTGGCTCATCACACCGAGCAGCCGCACCCCGGGGATGGCGCGCAGGCGGGCCGCCTGGGCCCGGGCCAGGTCCGGCGCCATGCCGAGCCGGTTCATACCGGTGTTGACCTTGAGCCAGACCCCCAGCGGGGTCGGCCGTGCCGCCAGCAGATCCACCTGCCAGGGCGAGTGCACCACCACTTCGGCGTGCAGCCGCGAGGCGAGAGCCAGTTCGTCGGCGTCGAAGAAGCCTTCCGCCACCAGCACCGGGTGGGCCAGCCCCAGATGACGCAGGGCCTGGGCCTCTTCGATCACCGCCACGCCGAGGCCGTCGACCGCGTTGGCGAAGGCACGGGCGGCCAGGCCCAGGCCGTGGCCGTAGCCGTTGGCCTTGACCATGGCGAACACCCGGGCGCCGTTCGCCAGAGCTCTGGCGCGGCGCGCGTTATCGGTGAGGGCCCGGGGGCGGATTTCCAGAAAGGTACCGCGCATGCGCAGTTACTCGTCGCCGGCGTACTGCTGATAGTATTCCGGCGCCAGGTCGTCGAAGCGCAGGTACTCGCCCCGGAATGCCACGCGCACGGTGCCGATGGGACCGTTCCGCTGCTTGCCGATGATCACTTCGCCGATGCCCTTTTCGGTGGTGTCCTGGTTATAGACCTCATCCCGGTAGAGGAACATGATCACGTCGGCGTCCTGCTCGATGGCCCCGGATTCCCGCAGATCGGACATCACCGGGCGCTTGTTGGGACGTTGCTCCAGGGAGCGGTTGAGCTGCGAGAGCGCCACCACCGGGCAGTTCAATTCCTTGGCCAGCCCCTTCAACGAGCGGGAGATTTCCGAGATCTCGTTGACGCGGCTGTCGGCGCCGGGCACCTGCATCAATTGCAGGTAATCGATCATGATCATGCCCAGCTGGCCGCCGCATTCGCGCGCCACTCTTCGCGCACGGGTACGCAGCTCCAGAGGGCTCAGGGCCGGCGTGTCGTCGATGAAGAACTTCTGCTCACTGAGCATCTGAATGGCCGAGGTGATGCGCGGCCAGTCGTCCTGGTCCAGACGCCCGGAACGAATCGAGGTCTGGTTAATGCGCCCCAGCGACGACAGCATCCGCATGACGATGGCGTCGGCGGGCATCTCCATGGAGAACACCAGCACCGGCTTGTGCGACTTGAGCGCCACGTTCTCGCACAGGTTCATGGCGAAGGTGGTTTTGCCCATGGAGGGACGCCCCGCCACCACCACCATGTCCGAGGGCTGCAGGCCGGAGGTCATCTTGTCCAGTTCCTCGAAACCGGTGGTCAGGCCGGTCAGCGAGTTCTTGTTCTTGTACAGTTCGTCGATGCGGTCCACCGCCTTCTTCAGGACCGTCTTGATGTCCTGCGGGCCGCTGCCCTTCTTTTGCTGCTCGGCGATCTCGAAGATCGCCGACTCCGCCGCGTCGAGGATTTCCAGCGACGGCGTGCCCTTGGGGTTGAAGGACTGCTCGGCGATGCCGTGGGACACCTGGATCAACTGACGCAGGATGCTGCGCTCACGGACGATGTCCGCGTAGGCGTTGATGTTGGCGGCGCTGGGCGTGTTGCGGGCGAGGTCCGACAGGTAGGTCATGCCGCCCACGTCGTCCAGCTCGCCACGGTGGGTGAGCGCCTGGGACACGGTCACCAGGTCACAGGGCTTTTCTTCTTCCACCAGCTGGTCAACCACCTGGAAGATCAGCCGGTGTTCCTTGCGGTAGAAGTCCTTGGGCCCGACCCGCTCGGCCACTTCGTCCCAGGCTTCATTATTGAGCAGCAACCCCCCCAGCACGGCTTGCTCCGCCTCCTGGGAATGGGGCGGGATACGCAGATTATCCGGGAGATGATCGTCCAGACTCAGGGGTTCGTTCATGGCAGGTCCGTTAAACGAAAAGGGCACCGCCCGTTGCCGGACAGTGCCCTGATTCTGTCACCGTGCCCCCGTGGGGGCAAACCGCTTACGCAGGCCGGGATTACTCCTGGGGCACCACGGTCAGTTTGATGGTCACGGTCACGTCGGCGTGCAGGCTCAGGTCGATCTCGTACTCGCCGGTCTGGCGAATCGCGCCCAGCGGCAGCTTCACTTCCGCTTTCTCGACTTGCACACCGGTCTGCTCGCTGATCGCGTCGGCGATGTTGTTGGTGCCAACGGAGCCGAACAGCTTGCCTTCGTCACCGGACTTGGCGCCCACGGTGATGGTGGCTTCAGCCAGCTTCTCGGCGCGCGCTTCGGCGGCGCTCAGCAGCTCGGCGGCCTGTTTTTCCAGTTCCGCGCGACGCTCTTCCACTTCGGCCAGGTTGTTCTTCGTGGCCGGCAGGGCTTTGCCTTGCGGGATCAGGAAGTTACGACCGTAACCGGGGCGAACGTCCACCACGGAGCCCAGGTCACCCAGGTTCTTGATGGTTTCCAGCAGGATCACTTGCATGACGGTCCCCTCGGCTTAATTGTCGTGGCTGTCGGCGTACGGCAGCAGCGCCAGGAAGCGGGCCTGCTTGACAGCGGAGGCCAGCTGACGCTGATAGCGTGCTTTGGTGCCGGTGATACGGCTGGGCACGATCTTGCCGGTTTCGGTGATGTAGGCTTTCAGGGTGTCCAGATCCTTGAAATCAATGAACTCGACACCTTCCGCGGTAAAGCGGCAGAACTTGCGACGGCGATAAAAACGGGCCATGGGTAAACTCCTCTCGATTCCTTAGTGGGGCTCCAGTGTTTCCGCGATCAACTGCAAACGGTCCCGGGCTTCGCCCTTGTAGCCGGCCTGGCAGAGAAATCCGGTTACCGTGACGCTTTGCCCTTCGCGCAGGCCCTGGATCAGGCTGGCGTTGCCGCCGACCAGAACAATGGCGATGCGGGCTCGGACTTCACGGGGTTGACCGTCTTCCACTTGCCGGGACCGGTGCTCCAGCCAGAAACGCTGGCGGGGAACGCCGGCCGGTGTAACCGCAACCTTTTCCAGGCTGGCGATGACGCCGGTGAGTTGGCAGTGATTGTGTCCGGAAATCAGCTGGCGGCCTCCTCCTTCTCGTTGGCTTTGGACAGCGGCGAAGGCTCGGTGATAGCCCGCTCGCGACGCACCACGAGGTGACGGATAACGGCATCGTTAAAGCGGAAGGTGTTTTCCAGCTCTTCGAGAGTGTCGCCGTCACATTCAATATTCATCAGCACGTAGTGTGCTTTATGAATCTTGTTGATCGGGTAGGCCAGCTGACGGCGGCCCCAATCTTCCTGGCGGTGGATGGTGCCCTTGCCGTCGGTCACGATAGCGCTGTAGCGCTCGACCATGGCGGGAACCTGTTCACTCTGGTCCGGGTGGACCAGGAACACGACTTCATAATGACGCATTGTTGGCTCCTTACGGATTGCGCAGCCTCCCGCGACAGGCGGTGAGGCAAGGAGTCCGCGCCCCGGAGGGCACGGAAGGGCGGGGAGTCTAGCGCAAAGCAGCTGCATGCTGCAAGCCAGTAATGGCGGCGGGTGGGAGCGGGCCCCGCCCGCGAAAGGCCGGTGTAACCGGCCGGCAGGATACCAGAGGCGTTATTGATGGCAGGGTTGGATATGTCTCTGGGATCCTGCCGGCAAGCGTTGCTTGCCTTTCGCGGGCAAGGCCCGCTCCCACCAGGCATCCGTAGCACCTCGCCCCTGCTCCCTACACCCTGGATTCTCCTAGCGCGCGAGAGCGGCACGGACGTGGAACAGCACCACTCCCGTCGCCACGGAGACATTAAGGCTCTGCACATCACCAGCCATCGGAATCGCGACCAAATCGTCGCAACGCTCCAGGGTCAGGCGCCGCAGCCCCTCGCCCTCGGCCCCCATCACCAGCGCCAGGGCGGCGTCCGGCTGGAAGTCGAACAATGACTGGCTGCGCTCGTTCAGCGCGGTGCCGGCCACCCGGATACGGCGGTCCTTGAGCATTTCCAGCACCCGCGCCAGGTTGCCCACCTCGAAATAGGCCAGCGCCTCGGCGGCGCCGGCGGCGCTGCGGCAGGCCACCGGGGTGAGCCCGGCGGCGTGGCGGCGCGGCACCACCACCGCGTCGACGCCGGCGGCGTCGGCGCTGCGCAGGCAGGCGCCCAGGTTATGCGGGTCGGTGACGCCTTCCAGGATCAGCAGCAGGGGCGGATGCTCCAGGCCGTCCAGATGCGCCGCCAGGGCCTGCTCGTCGCCGGCGGCACGCGGCCGGGCGCGGGCCACCACGCCCTGGTTCTGCGGGCCGGCCAGCTTGTCCAGCGACTCGCGGCGGCTGTACTGCACCGCGATGCCCTGGTCCCGGGCGGCGATAATCAAGGTCTCCAGCCGGGCGTCGCCGCGCTTGGCGCGGGTGTCCAGCACGAACAATTCCAGCACCCCTTCCGGGCGGTGCCGCAACAGCGACTCCACCGCGTGGATGCCGGAATACATGAGCGGTTTGTTCATCGGCGGCGGCGCGGCTTACGCTGGCCGCTCTTCTTGGCCCCATCACCGCTGTTGCCGTCGCCGGGGATGTCACCGCGCGCGATCTTTTCCCGCTCGGAACCACCACCGCCGGCGTCACCGCCGCCCTTGGCGGCGGCCGGCTTCTTGCGGCCGGCACCTTTCTTGGCGCCTTTGCGGGCGCCCTTCTTGGCCGCCGCCTTGGGCTTGGGGCCGCCACGCTTGCCCGGCGCCGGGGTGGAACTGATCAGCTCCAGGTCGATCTTGCGCTCGTCGGTGTGCACGCCGGCCACTTTCACCGTCACCGCGTCACCGAGGCTGAAGCGGCGCCCGGAGGACTCGCCCACCAGCGCCATATTGACGTCGTCGAAGTGGTAGTAGTCGCTGTCCAGGTTGGCCACGTGGACCAGGCCGTCGATATGCAGATTGTTGATCTGCACGAACAGGCCGAAGGCCGCCACGCCGCTGACCACACCCTCGAACTCACCGCCCAGGTGGTCTTCCATGTACTGGCACTTGAGCCACTGCTCCACATCGCGGGTGGCGTCGTCGGCGCGCCGCTCGGTCATTGAGCAGTGCTCGCCCATGGCGATCATGTCGTTGAGGCTGAACGGCAGAATGTGATCGCGCTGAATCGCCGGCAGACCGCCCGGGTTGTCCGCGTGCGGGGTGTCGGCGCCGCTGCGGATCAGGTAGCGGATGGCGCGGTGCACCAGCAGGTCCGGGTAACGACGGATCGGCGAGGTGAAGTGGGTGTAGGCGTTGTACGCCAGCCCGAAGTGGCCTTTCACGTTGGCCTCGTACTTAGCCTGACTCATGGTGCGCAGCATCATGGTCTGGATCACCTGGCGGTCCGGTCGTTCGGCGATGGTCTCGCCGAGCTGCTGGAACACCTGCGGGCCGATCGGCCCCTCCGACCAGGGGATGCTCAGGCCCAGCCCGCCCAGGAACTGCTGCAGGTTGGTCAGGCGCTCTTCCTTGGGCGGCTCGTGGTTCCGATAGAGCGCCGGCAGCTCCGCTTTCTCCAGCAGGCGCGCGGCGCAGATATTGGCCGCCAGCATCGCCTCCTCGATCATCACGTGGGCGACGTTGCGCTGCACCGGCACGATGTCGCGGATCTTGGACTGCTCATCGAACAGGATGCGGCTTTCGTTGCTCTCGAAATCGATCGCACCGCGCAGTTCGCGGCGGCGGCGCAGGGCCAGGTACATCTCGTGGAACGCCCACACCGAATCCAGGGTTTCATCGTCCAGGCTCTTCACGGTTTCCGTGGCGAGCTCGGACTCCGGCTCCTCGATGATCGCGCCCACCTTGTTATAGGTCAGGCGATGGCGGGAGCGCATCACGCCTTCGCGGAACACGAAGCGGGAAATGCGGCCGTTGGCGGACACCAGCATGTCGCAGTACAGACACAGCCGGTCGACGTGCGGATTCAGCGAGCAGAGCCCGTTGGACAGCGCCTCGGGCAGCATCGGCACCACCCGATTGGGGAAGTACACGGAGTTGCCGCGCTTGTGCGCTTCGTTGTCCAGCGCCGTGCCCGGATGCACATAGTGGCTGACATCGGCGATCGCCACGATCAGACGCCAGCCGCCGCGCTGGCGGCTTTCCACGTAGACGGCGTCGTCGAAATCCTTGGCGCTCTCGTCGTCGATGGTGACCAGCGGCAGGTCGCGCAGGTCCACCCGGTGCGCCTTGGCGGGGTGCGGCACCTCGGCGCCGAAGCGCTCGGCTTCCTCGGGCACGCCCTTGGGCCACTGATGGGGGATCTCGAAGCGGCGCAGGGCCACTTCCACTTCCATGCCGGCCTGGTCCGGGGTGGCGATGACCTCGATCAGGCGCACCAGCACGTGCTGGTCGCGGGAAGGATACTGGGTGATCTCGGCGCGCACATGGTCGCCGTGCTCCGGCTTGATGCCGTTGAGATCCTCGACCAGCACTTCCTTGGTGATGCGGCGGTTTTCCGGCTCGATGAAGCTGACCCCGGCCTCGCGGTGATAGCGGCCAACGATCTCGGTGACGGCGCGCTCGGTGATCTCCACGATGCGCGCCTCTTCCTTGCCAAACCGATTGACGCCGGCGGTGCTGACCAGCACCCGGTCGCCATCCATCACTTTTTCCATCTGACGGGGCGCCAGGAACAGGTCCTTGCGACCGGCTTCGTCAGCAATCAGAAAGCCAAACCCATCGCGGTGGCCCTGCACGCGACCGGCGATCAGATCCATGCGCGAGGCGATGCCCACCTTGCCGTTGCGGTTTTCCACCAACTGGCCGTCGCGCAGCATCGCCTTGAGGCGGCGCTCCAGGCCCACCTCGCCGTCTTCGTCCACGTCCAGGAGCCCGGCAAGATCGTGCTTACCGAGTGGCTTTCCCTGGTCGTCGAGGACCTGCAGGATCAGCTCGCGGCTGGGAACCGGATTCTCGTACTTCGACGCCTCCCGGTCCGCGTGGGGATCCTTATAGCGTTTCCTGGATGCCATTCAATAACCTCTAATAAAATACATGTGTATAAACCCGCCGGATGGCGCCGGCGGGCGCTACCTTAACCCAGCATGGGACTCACGCACCACGGGGGCCGGCGAAATCGAGCCGGAAGCGGAAGGCCGGGCGGGTAGCGTCGGACGGGCGAAACGCCCAATGTTTTCGGAACTAACCGTTGACATCCCGGCATCATATACTAGAATGCACGCGCTTTCGCGATGAAGGGCCGGATTCGGTCATTCAACGAAACAGCCGAGGTGGTGAAATTGGTAGACACGCTAGCTTCAGGTGCTAGTGGGGGCAACCCCGTGGAGGTTCAAGTCCTCTCCTCGGCACCAATTCAGGAGAGGCTCCCTAAGGGAGCCTTTTTCGTTTCCAGGCCGGACTGCCGGCCAGCGCCGGGTCGCGCCGCGCGCCTTTTCCTGACCTCCCTGATCTTCGCCCTGAGCTTGAGTGCCGCCACCCCCGTGGCCGCGCAGGAACAGGACGACCAGGCCGTGCACCCGGAAGTCCAGAAAGCCGACGCCCAGCGCGAGAAGGCCAAACGCCGCGAGCGCATGCTGCTGCTGTTCCCCGCCGGCGCCCTGGGCATCACCATCGCCCTGATCGTGATCACCCGCCGCCGCAAGTAGGAGCGGGCCCAGCCCGCGAAAGGGAGCCAAGCTCCCGGCGGGATCCCAGAGACGTTGCTTTTAAACCTCTCTGGCATCCTGCCGGCCGGCGTTGCCGGCCTTTCGCTTGCAAGGCAAGCTCCCACAAACCTTGCTGCGCAGTGACCCTCGTCTCAATAAAGCCCCTCTTAACAAAGCCGCCATTTTAAGCACACCGGATTGACATTTTTCTCCGTCAGGATGGGCCACCTCCCCAATCCCATCCTGAATAAGACGGAGAAACCCATGTATCTGCGGAACGACGCCCGTTTTAAACTGAGCGCGCTGGCCATCGCCACCTCGCTCGCCCTGGCCGCCTGCGGCGGCGACAGCAGCAACAGTGGCGGTGACGGCATCCAGATGGAACGCCTGACCCGCGTCGCCACCCTGCCCCTGGGTTCGGAAGCCACCGGCCTGTTCCTGAAACAGGACGGCGAGGTGTTCACCAACATCCAGCACCCCTCCGACGCCAACATGACGCCGGACGCCGAAGGGCACGTCTACCGCCACGCCACCGTGGGCCTGATCGAAAACACCGATATCAACCAGCCGTTCGAGGGCGTCTCGGTACCGGAAACGGCGGAAGAAAAGCAGGTCATGCGGGTGGCCACCGGCCGCTATAACGTCCTTGGCCAGCAGGGCGACGCCTGGGCCGGCGCCCCGCAACCGGGTCTGGGCGGCATCGCCGTGCAGGACGGCACCGCCCTGATCAAGGTATCCAACGATCCCGACTTCAACGGTTGGGTGGAAGTCAGCGAGGACGAAGGCTACCTGTTCACCAACTGGGAAGACCGTCCCGGCGGCATGAGCCGCCTGCACCTGATCCGCACCAACGAAGGCCGCTGGGTGGTCCAGGACAACGACGCCTCCATGGTCGATTTCTCCGCCGTGAAAGGCACCTGGGTAAATTGCTTCGGCACTGTGTCCCCCTGGAACACGCCACTCACCTCCGAAGAGCTTTACTCCGATCACACCATCGATTGGAACGCACCCGGTGAGGGCGAGGTCCAGGATCTGGCCGACTATCTGGCCGGCGAGATCAACACCGACTACACCGTGACCTACCCCAACCCCTACGACTACGGCTACATCGTCGAGATTACCGACCCCACCGGTACGCCGACCCCGGTGAAGCACTTCACCCTGGGCCGCTACTCCCATGAGAACGCGGTGGTAATGCCGGATCAGAAAACCGTCTATATGAGCGACGACGGCGGCGGCGTGATCCTGTTCAAGTTCGTGGCCGACACCGCCGGTGATCTGAATAGCGGCACGCTGTACGCGGCCGAAGTGACCCAGGACACCCTGCCCATGGACGCCGCCGAAGCCGGCTTCGACCTCAGCTGGGTGGAACTGGCCAGCGCCAGCAACGCGGACATCGAGAGCTGGGTGGACGAGTACGACGACGTGACCGCCGCCGACTACGTGGACGGCGCCAACAGCTATATCTCCGACCAGCAGATCAACGACTGGGCGGAAGCCAAGCTGAACCAGGATCTGGACGACAGCGGCAGTGTCGCCGCCAGCCCGTTCGCCGATGATCGTCCCGCGTTCCTGGAATCCCGCAAGGCCGCCGTGAAGCTCGGCGCCACCGGCGAGTTCAACAAAATGGAAGGCATCAACGTCAATCAGAAGCGCGCCCAGGCCAGTGTCGAAGGCGACGGCGAACAGGCCCACGTCTATGTGGTGATGTCCGATATCGCCGGCGACATGCTGGACAGCGAAGGTTCAGTCCAACTGACCAACCAGGACGCCCGCTGCGGCGGCGCTTTCCGCATGCCCCTGGAAGCGGACTACGACGTGTCACGCCTGGAGATGGTGGAGCTCGGTGGTCCCTATCAGCCCGAAGACGCCGCCAACACCTGCAGCGTGGACGGCCTGTCCGGTCCGGATAACGTGGAAGTGATGGACGACGGCCGCCTGCTGATCGGCGAAGACACCGGCAACCACGAGAACAACATGGTGTGGCTGCTGGACCCGAAAGCCTGATTGTTCCGGCTTTCCGGACCCGGGGAGGAGCGCATCGCGCCCTCCCCTTTTTCTGTTTTTATGTTCAGGGTTCGCACTCATGAAATTGATTATTCCACTGCTTTTCGCAGCCCTGCTTCTGTCGGGCTGCGACCCGGCGGAAAGCAAGCAGACCGACGACACCACGGGCCACCGGCCGGCCGCCGGGAAGGACGCGCTCAAGCGCGAACTGCCGCCGGACCTCAGCACCATCTACAACCACGAAGCACCGATTCCGCCGCAGTGCTATACCCGCACCGAAGGCGACTTCAACCCCTGCTACACCTGTCACCAGACCTACGACGACCGGGCCCGGCCCAATACCATGTGGGACGGCTATCTGCAGGGCGCTTACGATTTTTCCGAGCTGGGGGAAACCAACCACTGGCTCAATTTGTTCGTCGACCGCCGCGAGCAGGTGGCGAACATGTCCGACCAGGACATCATCGACTACATCAACCAGGACAACTACACCCCGGCGATGACCGCCCTCGCCGAAGACGCCGAGTGGGAAGGCCCGGTGCCGTACGTCAAGGGTCTGCAGCAAGGTACCCAAGCGTTCGACGAGCAGGGCTTCGCCCGGGACGGCAGCCATTGGGTGGCGTTCAACTACAAGCCGTTGCCGAGCACCTTCTGGCCCACCAACGGCAGCACCGACGACGTCATGCTGCGGTTACCGGAAGCCTTCCGCACCAGCACCTGCGCCGACGGCACGCGGGCCTCCCGGGACGTCTACCTGGCCAATCTGTCGCTGATGGAGATGGCGATCAAGGAGCTGGACCGTATCAGCACCCCACCCATCGACGAACAGGCGGTGTGCGCGGACCTGGACGGCGACGGCACCCTGGGCACCGCCCGCACCCTGCTGCGCCGGGACCACTATCTGGGCGGCGCCGCCGAGGTGCCGGTGACCGACATGCTCTACCCGGAAGGCATCGAGTTCCTGCACACGGTTCGCTACGTGGGTGTGGACGCGCACGGCGGTATCGGCCTGCCGCCGCGTATGAAGGAAGTGCGCTACATGAACAAGATCCGCTTCTATAACAGCGCGCACCTGAAGTCGCTGTACGGCAACGAGCACCAGGAAAAAGCCGAGGGCAACCTGCCCTACTACACCGACCACGGCGACCGGGGCATGGACAACGGTTTCGGCTGGATGGTGCTGGGCTTTATCGAGAAGGAAGACGGCAGCCTGCGTCCGCAGAGCAATCAGGAGCAGCGCTTCTGCATGGGCTGCCACACCACCGTGGGCACCACCATTGATCAAACCTTCGCGTTTCCGCGCAAGGTCACCGGCGCCGAGGGCTGGGGCTACATTGATATCAAAGGCATGCGCGACGCGCCGGCGATCAACCAGGGTGAGGGCGAAATCGCCCAGTACCTGCGGCTGGTGGGCGGCGGCAACGAGTTCCGGGAAAACGAGGAAATGCAGACGCGCTGGTTTAACGACGACGGCAGCCTGAAACGGGACAAAGTCGCCAACGCCGACGTCTACGAACTGATCACGCCGAGCCGTGAACGGGCGCTGGCGTTAAACAAAGCCTACAAGCTGATCGTCGAAGAGCAGAGCTATCTATACGGTCGCGACGCGACGCTGAAGCCGGCGGAGAACGTCTACCGGCACATCGACCCGGACGAGGTGACGCCGCTGAAGAAGGAAAAGCGTATCGACGGCTACGACATCCGCCTGGACTGGTCGGCGGCCGGCGCCAAGGAGTGAACGCCGGCCGCGACGGCGCTACCCGAACGGGTGGCGCTGGACGATGGTCTCGGCCCGGTCCGGGCCGGTGGAGATAATATCGATGGGCGCGCCGGTGATTTCCTCAATGCGTTTGAGGTAGGCACGGGCGTTGGCGGGCAGGTCTTCCAGCTTCTTAACGCCGATGGTGGACTCGGACCAGCCGGGCACCGACTCGTACACCGGGGTCACCTCGGAATAGCTGTCCGCGTCCCAGGCGCACTCCAGGGCCTTGCCGTCCGGGCCCTGGTAGCCGATGCAGATATTCACTTCCTCGAGGCCGTCGAGCACGTCCAGCTTGGTCAGGCACAGCCCGCTGATCGAGTTGATCTGAATGGCGCGCCTGAGGGCCACCGCGTCGAACCAGCCACAACGGCGGGCGCGGCCGGTGGTGGAACCGAATTCGTGGCCTTTTTCCGCCAGGTAGCGGCCGGTTTCGTCAAACAGCTCGGTGGGGAAAGGCCCGCTGCCGACGCGGGTGGTGTAGGCCTTGGTGATGCCCAGCACGTAATCCAGATAGAGCGGCCCGAACCCGGTGCCGGTGGCGGTGCCGCCGGCGGTGGTGTTGGAGCTGGTTACGTAGGGGTAGGTGCCGTGGTCGATGTCCAGCAGCGTGCCCTGGGCGCCTTCGAACATGATGTTCTCATCCCGTTCGCGGGCGCCGTGCAGGGTGGCGGTGACGTCGCACACCATGGCGCGGATGTTCTCGGCCTGGGCCAGGGTATCGTCCAGGGTTTTCTGGAAATCCACCGGTTCCGCGTTGTAGAAGCTGCGCAGGATGAAGTTGTGGTAATCCATCACTTCACCCAGCTTGGCGGCGAAGCGTTCCCGGTGGAACACATCGCCCAGGCGCACGCCGCGGCGCGCCACTTTGTCTTCGTAGGCCGGGCCGATGCCGCGTCCGGTGGTGCCGATCTTCTGCGCGCCACGGGCCACTTCACGGGCCTGGTCGAGCGCCGCGTGCACCGGCAGGATCAGCGGGCAGGCGGAGGACAGCCGCAGGCGCTCGCGCACCGGCACGCCCTTGTCTTCCAGGCCGCCGATTTCCTTGAGCAGCGCCTCCAGGGACAACACCACGCCGTTGCCGATCAGGCACTGCACGTTGTCACGCAGGATGCCGGAGGGAATCAGGTGGAGGACGGTTTTCTCGCCGTCGATCACCAGGGTGTGGCCGGCATTGTGACCGCCCTGGAAACGGGCCACGTAAGCGGCCTGGTCGGTGAGCAGATCGACGATCTTGCCCTTGCCTTCATCACCCCATTGGGTACCGAGAATTACGACGTTCTTGCCCATGGCTGTTCGCTTTGGCCTGTCAGGAGGAAATGGATTGCAGGGTCCAGCCGTCGCCGGCGGACACCAGCTCACGGTCGCACCCCAGTTCAGCGGGGTCGTTGTCGGCGCCGGCCAAAGCCAGCACCACGCGCTCGCCCTGGGTGCGCAGCTCCGCCACGCGGGCGGCGAAGGCGGCGTCCGCCAGCTCGCCGCGGGCGAGAATACCGCCGGCGCGCGGCACCGGCGCCAGCGAGGCGAGCTTTTTCAGGTCGGCACTGAAGCCGGTGGCCGGGCGCGCCCGGCCGAACACTTCGCCGATATGGTCGTAACGCCCACCCTTGGCCAGCGGCTCGCTGTCGCCGGGCAGGTAGGCGGCGAACACACAGCCGGTGTGGTAGTGATAGCCGCGCAGTTCGCCCAGGTCCAGGTGCACATCCAGGCCGCGCTCGGCGAGCACCGACACCAGCCGCTCCAGATCGGCGAGCGCCTCGGTGGCGTCCGGGAAGTCCGTCAGCAGGCTACGCGCCTGGGCGAACACGCCGGTGTCGCCGTCCAGGAACGGCAACGCCGCCAGCGCCCGCGCGGCGGCGTCCGGCAGGGCCTGGCCCTCCAGGAAACGGTTCAGCTCGGTGCGCGCCTTGCGCAGGTAGATGTCTTCCAGCGTCGACTGGGCGGCGGCGTCCAGATCGCAGGCGTCCACCAGGGCGCGGAAAATCCCCACGTGTCCGAGATCCAGCACCACCTTGTCGTTGGCACCGGCCAGGGCCAGGGTCTCGCCCATCAGCAGGATCACTTCCAGGTCGCTGTCGCCGCCGGCGTGGCCGAACAGCTCCACACCCAGTTGGTAGGGCAGCCGGGTGCCGCCCACCTGGGTAGGCCGGGCGCGCAGCGCCGTGGAGCAGTAACACAAACGGGTGGGGGCGTTGCGGCGCAGGCTGTGGGCGTCGATACGCGCCACCTGCGGGGTCATATCCGCGCGCACGCCCATCAGACGTCCGGTGAGCTGGTCGGTGATCTTGAAGGTGTCCCGTTCCAGGTCACGGCCGGCGCCGTTGAGCAGGGATTCCAGGAATTCGATCAGCGGCGGGTAAACCAGCTCATAGCCCCAGGACCGGTACAGGTCCAGGGCCTGCCGGCGCAGTTGTTCAATGGCCCGGGCTCGTTCGGGAAGCACTTCCTCGACGCCGTCGGGCAACAACCACTGTTCTTCCTGATTCATCTTACGGTCCTGAGGGTATTCAATCGACACAGGGGTCCAACGGATGGTCGCCTGGGACGGCGGCCACAAAAAAACCGGGTCTCGTGACCCGGTTGATGAATTCTAACACGTCCCCCGAGGGGCAGATACCCGCCGCCGGGCGGCGGGTATCCGGTGGTCAGCGTCCGCCGTTTTGCTTCAGGTACTGGAAGAACTCGCTGTCCGGGGACAGGATCAGCACGTCTTCCTTGGAGTCGAAGCTCTCGCGATACGCCTGCAGGCTGCGGTAGAAGCGGAAGAATTCCTCATCCTTGCCGTAGGCATTGGCGTAGATCGAGGTGGCGCGGGCATCACCGGCACCACGCAAGCGCTGCGCTTCTTCGTACGCCTGGGCGACAGTCTGGGTCTGCTGACGATCGGCGGCGGCGCGAATACGCTCCGCGTCCTCCCGGCCCCGGGCCCGGTGCTCGGCGGCGTCCCGGGCACGCTCGGCGCGCATCCGGTCGAATACCCGGCCACGCACCTGATCCGGCCAGTCCACCTGCTTAACGCGCACGTCGACCACTTCGATGCCCAGATCCTCCAGGGTGGCGGCGTTTACCTCCTGGGCCACGGAGTTCATCAGCTTCTCGCGCTGATCAGTCTCGTCACCCAGTGAGGACGCCGCCGTGTCGGTGGGCTCTCCGCCGTCGTCGGCGGCCTCGGCCTCGGCCTCGGCTTCAGCCTCCGCCTCGGAGGTGGTCTTCGGTGCGCCTTCGTCGCTGCCGTTGAGCAACTCCTCGGTGCTCACCGCAGTGGGGTCCAGGGCGTCGTCGGGCAGGGCCCCGCCCCGACCGGCCACCACTTCCTGCACGGTACGGTCGGCGAACTGGTTTCGCAGCGCCTCGTTGACGCGCGGATCGAGCAGCTCCCGAGCGCGGCGTTCCATGGCCAGGCCGTCGTTGACGCCGGCGCCGACACTGACGATGTAGCGCTGCACGTCAGCGATGCGCCAGGTCACGAAGGCATCCACATTGAGCAGTTTCTTTTCCGCGGTCAGAAACGATTGGGTGGGTACGTCGTGGGTGAGCAGACGGCCGTCTACGCGCACCACGTCGTCGATCAGCGGCACCTTCGGGTAAATGCCCGGCTCGATGTCCGCTTTCTCCACCCGCGCGAATCGCTTCAGCACGGCTTTTTCGGTTTCGTTGACGATGTAAAACGAGTCCAAAGCCAGTAGCAACAGCACGCCCAATGCCACCAGCATAAGCCAGCTACGTGTGCCCATTAGCGAATCTCCGTGCGGTTGCTTTGGTACAGACTGCGCGAGCCGGAGCGGCCACTGCCGCCGTCATCGGCGCCGGCGCTCGAGGTGGTCGGCGAAGAGGAGCCGGTTCCACTGCCGCGGTTGGAAGCGCCGCTGTCGCCGGACACCGGCTGCTTGCCTTTGAACATCTGGTCCAGAGGCAGATACATCAGGCTGTCACTGCCCTGCGCGTCCAGCAACACCTTGCTGGAGTTGCTGAACACCTCGGTGAGGCTGTCCAGGTAGAGACGCTGACGGGTCACTTCCGGTGCCTTGCGGTATTCCGCCACCAGGTCGCTGAAGCGGGCGGCGTCACCCTCGGCTTCGGCCACCACGCGGACCTTGTAGGCTTCCGCTTCTTCGGTGATGCGCGCGGCCTGGCCGCGGGCTTCGGGAATCACCGAGTTGTAGTAGGCCTCGGCTTCTTTCTTGAAGCGGTCTTCGTCTTCCTTGGCCTTGGCCACGTCGTCGAAGGCATCACGCACCGCTTCCGGCGCGGCGGTCTTGTCCAGCACCACCTGGTTGATCACCAGGCCGGTGTTGTAACGGTCCAGATACTCCTGCAACCGCTCGCGCACCAGCAAACGGATGTCCTCGCGGCGGTCGCGCAGCACGTCGTCCATGGTCGAGCTGCCCACCACATGGCGCAGCGCCGAGCTGGTGGCGTGTTGAAGAATGGTTTCCGGGGCGCCGACGCGCAGCAGGAACGCCTGGGGGTCGAGCACCTTGTACTGGACTTCCAGGGTCACCGCGACAATGTTGGTGTCCTCGGTGAGCATTTCCTCGCTGATTTCGTAGCTGCGGTTCTGGCCCACATCCACTTCCATACTCTGTTCGATGATCGGCGCGCGCCAGTTCAGGCCCGGGTCCACCATGCGGTTGAACTCACCGAAACGCAGCACCACGCCGCGCTCCCGCTGGTCCACCAGGTAAAAGCCCATCAGCACATAGCCCACCACCAGGACCACCAGCGCCACCGCCAGCAGGCCGCCGGGGAAGCCGCCGGACGACTTGTTGCCGCCGCCACCGCCGCCGCTTTTGCCGCCGAACAGGTTGTTGATGCGGTCCTTAAGGTTTTTCAGCGCTTCATCAAGATCGGGCGGTCGCTGATCGCCACCGCCGCCGCCCCCGCCCCAGGGGTCCCTGGGTTTGTTTCCGCCGGGTTCATTCCAGGCCATTGAATTCTCCGTTATCCCGCTCTGTGCGAGCGTTCAGGATTGTAGGAAGGGGTATCCGTCTCTGCAACCGAAGGGTCAGTAACACGGACCTGTTCTTCACGCAGGCCGGCCTCGCGCAGCAGACGTTCGAAGTGCACCCGATTGACATGTACCCGCAGCAGCATGCCGCCGTCGGTGGCCGCCTGTTCCTCGCGCACCTCGCCGGCTTCATGGAGACGCGAACGCAAACGGCCGGCCTCCGGAGGCAACCGCAACCAGCGGTCGACCCAGCGGTCCGCCAGTCGCTCGGCGATCGCCTGGTGCAAAAGGTCGAAGCCCTCGCCGGTGCGCGCCGACAACCAGACACGCCAGGGCAGCCCCTGTTCGTCGCGTTCCAGGTGCGGCGACGCGTCTTCCAGGGCGTCCACCTTATTGTAAACATGCAGCACGGGCACGGTATCCGCGCCGATTTCTTCCAGGACTTCGTTCACCGCGGCCACGTTGGCGTCGCTTTCTTCGACACTACTGTCTGTCACATGCAGCAGCAAGGACGCGTTAACGGTCTCCTCCAGGGTGGCGCGGAACGCCTGCACCAGCCGGTGCGGCAGGTGGCGGATAAAGCCCACGGTATCCGCCAGGATCGCCGGCCCCACCCCCGGCACCCGCACTTTACGCAGGGTCGGGTCCAGGGTGGCGAACAGCTTGTCCGCCACGTAGACATCGCCGGTGGTCAACGCATTGAACAGGGTCGATTTACCGGCGTTGGTATAGCCCACCAGGGAAATCAGCGGGGTTTCCGAGCGGTCCCGGGCGCGCCGCCCCTGGGCGCGCTGCTTGCGCACCTTGTCGAGGCGGGCCTGGATCGAGCGAATCCGTTCGCGCAGCAGGCGGCGGTCGGTTTCCAGCTGGGTCTCACCCGGGCCACGCAGGCCGATACCGCCCTTCTGCCGCTCCAGGTGGGTCCAGCCGCGCACCAGCCGGGTGGACAGATGCTGCAATTGCGCCAGCTCCACCTGCAGGCGGCCCTCGTGGGTGCGTGCCCGCTGGGCGAAGATATCCAGGATCAGCCCGGTGCGGTCGAGCACGCGGCATTTCACCGCGCGCTCCAGGTTGCGCTCCTGGCCGGCGCTCAGACCATGGTTGAACAGCACCACGTCAGCCTGGTGCTCGCGCACCAGGTCCGCCAGCTCCTCGGCCTTGCCGGAACCGATGAACAGCGCCGGGTCGGGCCGGTCGCGCTTACCCAGCAACTCCACCACCGGCTCCACGCCAGAGGACGTCACCAGGTGATAAAACTCGTCCAGGTCCTCACGACCCAGGGCGTCGGGCAGGTCGATATGCACCAGCACCGCCTTCTCACCGGCGCCGGTACGAACCTGTTCTGTACGATCGAATAGATCCATAGACCTCAATATAAAACAAAGCCACGCCGGACGGCGTGGCTTTGACGGGGGCGAAATCCGGAACCCGGCTTACTGATTGCCGAAGTCCTCGCCGGGGCCGTCGTTCTGCGGTGCCGCCGTGCCGGTCATGGCCGGGTTGCCACCGGTACCCGCGGCGCGCGGATTACGAGCCGGAACCACGGTGGAAATAGCGTGCTTGTAGACCATCTGGCTAACAGCGTTCTTCAACAGGACCACATACTGGTCGAAGGACTCAATCTGCCCCTGCAGCTTTATGCCGTTCACCAGAAAGATCGAAACCGGGATGCGCTCCTTTCTCAGGGCATTGAGAAAAGGGTCTTGTAGCGAGTGCCCTTTTGACATGGCAAATCTCCTTAAGAGTCATAAAAAGTGGGTGCCCAAACAAAGCGGGCAATTATCAGCGCTAACGTCCGGGCCACGTGCCGCCGGCCATCCATGCCGGTCGGTCCTGGGGCCATGGGACTTCTATGGCAGCCTTCCCGAGGAAAAGTTTCCGACCCCACCATCCGAAAGCCCTGTTAACTCGTGGTTCTTTTATGGGGCTTGGTCCCAATAAAACAAGCCTTAAAAAAACAGTTCTCGAGTCAACTAAACACGGTTTTACAAACCCCTGCAAGCCGCTCTTTACAGGCGATGCGACCCCCGTCACGGGTGTTGTCGAAGGTTTCCACTCCGGGCCATTTACGCAGCCAGGTAAGCTGCCGTTTGGCCAACTGCCGTGTGGCAATAATACCCTTTTCCACCATGGTAGGGTAATCCCAATCGCCTTCCAGATAGCGCCAAACCTGGCGATACCCCACCGCCTTGAGCGCCGGCAACTCCGCGTGCAGATCACCGCGCCGGCGCAACGCCGCCACCTCTTCCACCAGCCCGGCCTCCAGCATGGCCATAAAACGGTGCTCGATGCGCCGGTGCAGCTCCGGGCGCGGCGGCACCACCGCCAGGCTGAGCACCGGCCGGTCCAGGCCCGGAAAGCGGAAAAACCCGTCCTCCAGGGCCGTGGCGGCGGTGTCGTGCTCGCCGTGAAAGGCGCTCAACGGGCGGCCCGTGAGCCGGAACACCTCCAGGGCGCGCTGCAATCGCTGGCGGTCGGTGGGCTTGAGCCGGGCGGCGCTGGGCGGGTCCACCCGGGCCAGCTCGCGGTGCACCGCCGGCCAGCCTTCGCGCTCCGCCAGGGCGGCGATTTCAGCGCGCACCGCCGGGTCCGCCTCGGGCAGCGGCGCCAGCCCTTCCACCAGTGCCTTGAAGTAGAGCATGGTGCCGCCCACCAGCAAGGGAATGCGGCCGGCGGCGCTGATCGCCTCGATTTCCGCCAGGGCGTCGGCGCGGAAATCCGCCGCCGAGTAAGGGCGGGCCGGGTCGCGGAACCCCATCAGACGGTGCGGCGCCCGCGCCAGTTCCGCCGCCGAGGGCCGCGCCGCGCCGATATCCAGGCCCCGGTAGACCAGCGCCGAATCCACGTTGATCAGTTCCACGGGGAGGGTTTCGGCGGCCTGGATCGCCAGCTCGGTCTTGCCGGCCCCGGTGGGGCCCATCAGCAGGATGACCGGCTGGGGCGCCGGATGTGGGTCGGGCATGCCTATTGCCCCCGCATGAAGAGCCGGTCCAGCTCCTTGACGCTCATCTGGGTCCAGGTGGGGCGGCCATGGTTGCACTGCCCGGAGCGCTCGGTGGCCTCCATGTCGCGCAGCAGGGCGTTCATCTCCGGCACCGTCAGGCGCCGGTTGGCGCGCACACTGCCGTGGCAGGCCATGGACGAGAGCAAGGCGTCCAGCTGCTGCTCGATGCGCTCACTGCTGCCGTGGGCGAGCAGGTCGCTGAGCACATCACGGACCAGCGTCTCGCTGTCCGCGTTGCGCAGCAGCGCCGGCACCTCGCGCACCACCAGGGTTTCCGGCCCGGCGCGCTCGACCATAAAACCCAGGCGCTGGAAAACCTGGGGCTGCTGCTCGGCGAAATCCGCCTCGCGGGAAGACACCGCCATGGACACCGGCACCAGCAGCGGCTGGCTGCGCACTTTCTCCTCGGCCCAGTCCCGCTTCAGGCGCTCGTAGGTGATGCGCTCATGGGCGGCGTGCATATCCACCAGCACCATGCCGTGCTCGTTCTCGGCAACGATGAAAATGCCGTGCAACTGGGCCACCGCGTAACCCAGCGGCGGGGTGTGGGACGCCTCCGGGGCGCCGGTGGGTGCCGGCATGGACGACACCATCTGGCCGTAGGCGCCGGCCTGGCGAGCGCCGTCGGCGATGGAACCGCCAGTAAAAGCACCGCTGTAGCCGCCACCGAAGCCGCCGCCGAACGACCGGCGCGGGCCCTCGGAGACGCCGGGGGCGCCGTCGGCCGGGTTGCCAAGCGCCATATGACCCTGGCTGGGCGCGGGCCCCTCATCGACCGGCGCGGCTTCGCCGGGGCGGCCCTCGCCGGGGCGGCCCTCGCCGCTGTACTGGCCCTCACCGGGGCGCACCTCGGCGATCGCCCGGTGCAGGCTGCGAAACAGAAAGTCGTGGACCATGCGCTGTTCACGGAACCGCACCTCGTGCTTGGTGGGGTGCACGTTCACATCCACCAGCGCCGGGTCCACCTCGAAGAACAGCACATAGGCCGGGTGGCGGCCGTGGTAGAGCACGTCGGCGTAGGCCTGGCGCACCGCGTGGCTGACCACCTTGTCGCGGATCACCCGGCCGTTGACGTAGAAGTACTGCAGGTCCGCCTGGGAGCGGGAGAAGGTGGGCAGGCCCATCCAGCCGTGCAGCCGCAGGCCGGCGTGCTCAATGTCCACGGTCAGGGCCTGATCCATGAAAGCGCGGCCACACAGACGGGCGACCCGGGCGGCGCGCAGGGTCTCGTCGTCACCGGGCGGCAGCTGATGAATCACTTTCTGGTTGTGGCTGAGCCGGAAGCCGGTCTGGAATTCACTCAGGGCGACCCGCCGGAACACCTCTTCCAGGTGGTTGAATTCGGTTTTCTCGGTGCGCAGGAAACGGCGCCGGGCCGGCGTATTGAAGAACAGGTCCCGCATCGTCACGGTGCTGCCGCGCGGGTGCGCGGTGGGCGCCACGGACGGCGCCATGTCACGCCCTTCCACGGTGACCTGCCAGCCTTCCGCCTGGTCGCCGCTGTTGCTGGCCAGGCTCAGCCGCGACACCGAGCTGATCGCCGCCAGCGCTTCGCCCCGGAAGCCCAGGGTGCCGATCGCCTCCAGGTCTTCCAGGCCGCGAATCTTGCTGGTGGCGTGGCGCGACATGGCCAGCGGCAGGTCGTCCTGATCAATGCCACCGCCGTCGTCGCGCACCCGGATCAACTTGGTGCCGCCCTGCTCCACGTCCACGCTGATCTGGCGGGCGCCGGCGTCGAGCGCGTTTTCCAGCAACTCCTTGAGCACCGAGGCGGGGCGCTCCACCACCTCGCCGGCGGCGATCTGGTTGGCGAGACGGGAATCCAGCCGATGAATCTTTGCCACAGGGAACTCTCTTTACGTAAACCGGGTTGTGCCGTCAGGACCGGGGAATGGTCAGGGTCTGGCCCACCATGATGCGATCATCGCGGATATCATTGGCGGCGCGCAGGGCCTGCTCGGAGACCTGGTACTGGCGGGCGATGCCGGACAGGGTATCACCGGGCTGGATGCGATGCTGCTCGCCGTTCTCACGCCGCTGGGCGGCGAACCAGCTGCCCGGCGCCGGGTGCGTGCGGAAATACTGCTTCACGCCGTTGACGATGGAGCGCGCCAGCTTCTCCTGGTGGGCACTGGAGGCGAGATTGCGCGCCTCCTGCCGGTTGGAAATAAAGCCGGTTTCCACCAGCACCGAGACCATCTCCGGCTCCTTGAGCACCACGAAGGCGGCCTGCTCCACGGTCTTACGGCCGCCGTGCAGCTTGGTGATCTGTCCCATTTCCTCGAGAATCTGGCGGCCCAGATAGAGGCTGTGCGCCATGGAACCGCTCATGCGCATGTCCGCCAGCACATTGAGCAGGTTGGAGTCGTCTTTCTCTTCCTCGTAGACGCCGGCCACTTTGTCCGATTCGTTGGCCATTTTCGCCACATAGGCGGCGCGGGCGCTGGTGGCGCCGCGATTAGACAGGGCGAACACGCTGGCGCCGTGGGCGCGGGGGTCGGTGAAGGCATCCGCGTGGATGGAAATAAACACATCGGCGTGGTTGTCCTGGCGCGCCACCCGGCGGCGTTCGGCGAGCGGCACATAGTAGTCGCCGTCGCGGACCATCACCGCTTTGATGCCCGGCTCCTGGTCGATGCGCGCCTTCACCTTGCGGGCGATCTGCAGCACCACCTCTTTTTCCAACAGATTGCCGGGGCCGAGAGCACCCGGGTCTTCACCGCCATGCCCGGGGTCGATGGCGACGATCATCTGGCGCGGCTCGCCGCTGTCCGCCTCGGGTTCCTCGATGGTTTTCACCGGCTGCGGGTCGCTGTCGAACAGGTCCACCACCAGGCGCCAGCTGTGCGGGTCCACCGGCTTAAGCAGATTGGTGCGCGGGCGCACCGCCGCGCTCAGATCGAACACCACCCGCGTTTTATCCTCATGCTTGCCGACACGGATGTTTTCGATCGGGCTGTCCTGGTAATCCAGGGTGCTCATATCGAACGCCAGATCCGCGTCCATGAGGTCCACCACCACCCGGTCCGGGTCGGCCAGCTTGTCCAGGGAATGCTCCACCGGCTCGGGCAGATCGAACACGATACGGGTGTGGTCCGGGGCCCGGTGCAGGCGCACGGAGTCCACGCTGATCGCCGCGCGGGCGCCGACCATAGCCACCAGGCCGGCCAGCAGCACGGCCATTTTCAGCCCGTTGCGGCGCCCCCATTTACGGACACGGTTATCAGCCATGGGCCCATTCCAGCTTCGCATATCGTCCCTGTTTCTCCACGGCCAGGGTCACGGTGAGGTCCGGCGGCGGAATAACCCCGCTTCCACGTTCAGGCCACTCCAGCACGCACAGTGCATGACCGTCAAAGTAGTCGCGAATGCCGATCATCTCCAGTTCCTCGGGGTCCCCGAGCCGATATAAATCAAAATGATAGATATGGACGCCCGCCACGTCATAGGGTTCCACCAGAGTGTAAGTGGGGCTCTTCACCGAGCCGGCGTGGCCGAGCGCGCGCAGCAGCCCGCGCACCAGCGTGGTCTTGCCGGCACCCAGGTCGCCGTGCAGGTAGACGCAGTCGCCGGCGCCCAGCCGCGACGCCAGCGCGGCGCCCAGATCCAGCGTGGCCCGCTCGTCGGCGAGAAAGTGCTGTTCGTTCATCTAACGCTCGTCGTTTTCGTTTAGCACCGGCCGCAGCGCGGCCAGCAGGTCGGTGGCCAGCAAACCCCGCTCGCCGTCCGCGGCGGCGGCCCGGTCGGCGGCGCGGGCATGGGCCATGGCGCCCAGCGCGGCGGCTTGATAGCCGGGTAGACCCTGGGCGTGCAGGGCGGCGATCACGCCGGTGAGCACATCACCCATGCCGCCGGTGGCCATGCCCGGATTACCGTCGCTGATCAGCGCCGTGCCACCCTCACCGCGCACCAGCGTGCCCAGCCCCTTGAGCAGAACGGTGCCGCCGTAGCGGGCGGTGAGGCTTTCCAGCGCCGCGAACCGGTCCGCCTGAATCGTGGCGCCGTCACTGCCGAGCAGGCGCGCCGCCTCACCGGGGTGCGGGGTGAGAATCCAATTGTCGCGGGCGTCGGCGTCCATCTCCACCAGCAGGTTGAGACCGTCCGCGTCGATCACCAGCGGCAACCCGCTTTCCAGGACTGCTTCCAGCAGCACCCGGCCCCAGGGGCCGGCGCCCAGGCCCGGGCCCACCGCCACCGCCGAGGCTTTTTCCAGCAGCGGGCGCAGCGATTCGGCACCGTCCACGCCGCGTACCATGATCTCCGGCTGACGGGCGAGCACCGCCGGGGCGTGTTCCGGCCGCGTGGCCAGGCTGACCAGCCCGGCGCCGCAGCGCGCCGCCGCCTGAGCCGTCATCAGCGGCGCCCCGGCGAAACCGTGATCGCCACCCACCACCAGCACGTGGCCGAAATGGCCCTTATGGGCGTCGCGTCGCCGGGGCGGCAGCCATTGCCGTAAACGGGCCGGCGTCGGTCGCCACACCGGCTTGTCGATCTGCTGATAGACCGACCGGTCCACGCCCAGGTCGTCGAACAGCAGCTCGCCGCTGTGCACCGGCCCGGCGCCGGTGAGCAGGCCCCGGTTCACGCCGATAAAGGTGATCGTGCAATAGGCACTGAGCACCGCGCCGGCCGGGGCGCCGGTGTCGGCGTTGAGGCCGGAGGGCACATCCAGGGCCAGCACCGGCTTGCCAAGACGGTCCAGCGCCTCGATCAAAGCGCGCATGTCCTCGCGCAGGGCGCCGCTGATGCCGGTGCCGAGCAAGCCGTCCACCAGCAGCGGCGCGTCGGCGGGCAGCTCGTTCAACGACAGCGCCCGCATCGGCACGCCGGCATCGCGGGCGCGCCGGGCCATGGTGCGGGCGTCGCCTTTCATCCGTTCCGGGTCGCGCAGCTGGTAGATCACCGGTTCCAGGCCGGCCTCGCGGGCCAGCCGGGCCACCACATAGCCGTCGCCGCCGTTATTGCCGCCGCCGCACAATACCGCCGGGCGGGAGGCCGCCGGCCAGCGCGACAGCAATAGCTCGAACGCGGCGCGGCCGGCGCGCTCCATCAGTTCCTCGCCGTTCAGGCCAGCGTTGCCGGCCAGGCGGTCCAATTCGCGGGTCTGATCGGCGCTGTACAGCGCTTCGGGTAACGATCTTACGGGCATTCGCTGCTATCCTGGGCTCCGCCGTGGAAGCTTCGCTGCGGTATTCGACGACAGTATATAAGACACTCATGCCCAACCGCACCACACCTCAATGGGACCTGTACGGCGTCCATCTGGCCGCGTTCATGCTGGCGGGCACCGCCTTGTTCGCCAAGTTGGTGCCGCTGCCGGCGCTGGACATCACCGCGCTGCGCGGCGCCATCGCCGCCGCTGCCCTGCTGCTGGTGATGCTGCTGGGGCGTGCCCGGTTGCGGCTGCCGTCGGCGCGTCACTACCTGGCCATGCTGGTTGGCGGCCTGCTCTTCGCGGTCCACTGGATGACCTATTTCCACGCCATGCAGGTGTCCACGGTGGCGGTCGGGGTGGTGGCACTGCTCACCTTCCCGGTGATCACAGCGATGATCGAACCTCCCCTGCTGGCGCGGCGCGCGCCGGACCGGCCCGCACTGATCGCCGGCCTGGGCGTGCTGGCCGGCGTCACACTGATCGGCCTGGAGGGCGGCCTGGGCGGCAATGTGCCGCTGGGGCTGTCCGTGGGCGTGTTTTCCGCGACGCTTTATTCGCTGCGTAACCTGCTGCAGAAACGGTTTCTGCAGGGCGTTTCCGGCCCCCAGGTGATGCTCTACCAGGGCACCCTGACCGCGCTTTTGTTCGCGCCTTTTCTCAGCGTCTCTCCCGGCGAGCTGACGCTCGGCACCTGGGGGCTTTTGCTGCTGCTGGGCACCGTCTTCACCGCCGTGCCGCACACCCTGATCACCCACGCGCTGCGCCGCGTCAGCGCCACCGGCGTGTCGTTCGTGCTCGCCCTGCAAGTGCCCTACGCCACTTTGCTGGCGGCGCTGGTGCTGTCGGAAATACCCGGCCCCCTGGCGATTCTCGGCGGCGCCCTGGTGGTCGGCGCCGCCCTGTACGTGACCACCTGGCAACGGCGCGCGGCCCTGGCCGCGGCCGGCAGCGGTTGATCGCCAAGGCTATGGATTTCGTCGACCTGAAACAGCGCATTGCCGAGCACGCCCGGGCGCTGGGCTTCCAGCAAATGGGGGTCGCCGACCTGGATCTGAGCCAGGCGGAGCAGCGCCTGCACGACTGGCTGGCCGCCGGACGCCACGGCGAGATGGGCTGGATGGCCGCCCACGGCAACAAGCGCTCGCGGCCGGCGGAGCTGGAACCGGACACCGTGCGGGTATTGTCGCTGCGCATGGACTATCTGCCCCCGGACACCCAGCCGGTGAAAGTGCTGCAGCAAAAGGAAAAAGCCTACGTGTCCCGCTATGCCCTGGGCCGCGACTACCACAAGCTGGTGCGCAAACGGCTGGCGCGGCTGGCGGCGCTGATCCGCGAGGAAGTGGCCGACACCCGCCTGGCCCGAGCCTTCGTGGACAGCGCGCCGGTGATGGAAAAACCGCTCGCCGAAAAAGCCGGACTCGGCTGGCAAGGCAAGCACACCCTGATTCTCAATCGCCAGGCGGGCAGCTGGTTTTTCCTCGGTGAGATTTACACCGACCTGCCGCTGCCGGTGGACGAACCCGCCGAGGACCACTGCGGCAAGTGCTCGGCCTGCATGACGGTGTGCCCCACCGACGCCATTGTCGCGCCCTACCAGCTGGACGCCCGGCGCTGCATTTCCTACCTGACCATCGAGCATCCCGGTTCGATCCCGGAAGACCTGCGTCGCGGCATCGGCAACCGGGTGTTCGGCTGCGACGACTGCCAGTTGATGTGCCCCTGGAACCGCTTCGCGTCGCACAGCAAGGAAACCGATTTCCAGCCGCGCCACGGCCTGGCGGACAGCGAGCTGGTGACGCTGTTCCAGTGGGACGAGGCGACCTTCCTGCGGCGCACCGAGGGCTCGCCGATCCGCCGCGCCGGCTTCGAACGCTGGCGGCGCAACCTGGCGGTGGCCCTGGGCAACGGGCCGGCCTCACCCGAGGCGCTGGCGGCCCTGGAAACGGCCATCGACGACCCCAGCGAATTAGTTCGGGAGCACGCCGCCTGGGCCCTTCAGCGCCTTCGCGAAAAACAAGGCTCATAACACTCTAGCGGGAAATCCAGCGCCATGACTCCGTAGCCCGGTTCGGTCTCAGTGCCTGTGTCCAGGACCCGCCGTGAATACGTCCCTGTAGGCTTGTGTTCGGCTCCCTGCCTCACACAGTCCTGGACACAGGCACTGAGACCGAACCTCCCGAATGGTGTCAGCTGCCGAGCGCGGCCTAGTAGAAAGGTTCGGCGCCAGCGATAACCCGTGGCGGTGGAAGCTTCGCATCAGCGAGGTACCGGGCAGGGCTGCCCAGGACCGTATTTGGCCAGGGACGGCCAAATGCGAGCCTACAGATACCGTCTTGCCCATCAACTGGTTCGGGCCACTCTCATCTCGGAGATGGTGTGGGCCGGCATCCCATAACACGACGGGTCGAAACGCTGACCGCTTTTCAGCACTCCGTACATGATGTGCAGCAGCTTGCGCATGCAGGCCACGACGATCTGTTTGGGCCGCTTGCCGTTCGAGCGTAGTCGTTGCGCGAAGCGCCGGAAGACTGGGTTGTGCTGCTTGGCCACCATCGCCGGGAAATACAACGCCTTACGCAGTCGGGCATCACCCAGGCGCACCATCCCTGAACTGGCCGCTTGCCGCTGGCCGGAGCTGCGCTCCCCTGGCGACAAACCGGCGTACGCCGCCCATTGCTTGGCCGAGCCGAGCAGCGATAACACACTGAGTCGGCTGAGGATCTGATGGACCGTGGTCTCACCCACACCGGGAATACTGGCCAGCAAATCGCGCTTGTCCCGAAGGCCCGGGTGGCGCTCGATGTGGTCGCGAATCCGCTCTTCCAGCTCTCGAATCGCGCGCTCCAACCCTTCGATATGACCTTCGATCTCGTCCGCCACCGCCTCATGGGCCTCTTGAAGGCGCGCTCGTTCCTGGTCACGCATCCCCTTGAGGGCATCCAGGCGCCGGATCAGGGCAAACAGTTCCCGTTCCTCACGGGGACGTGGCTGCCAAAACCCCGGCTTCATTGCCTCACAGAAGCGGGCAATCAACCGGGCATCTTGCCGGTCTGTCTTGGTTCGCGTCAGGAGCCCCTTGGCGAAGGCGTGAATCTGCGCCGGGTTGACGACACTTACCCGATGCCCCTCATCGTGGAGGAAGGTCGCCAGTGCTTCCCAATAAGAGCCCGTGGCTTCCATACAGGCGTGGACGTGGTCTGCGTCGTAGCGAGCCAGCCACTCCAACAGAGCACGATGGCCTGACGGTGTGTTGGGAAAGGCCTTGGTCTTGAACTTCTCGCCCATGGACAAGGCCGCATCAAATTTACGCTTGCTGATGTCGATGCCGAGAATCCAGGTCGTCATTGTCGCGATCACCCTTGTTCATGCAGGCTCTGGCCGCAGGGGCCGGCCTTCGATACCGTTCGATCTGTCGAGCAAAGATGGGACATGGCGACTGATCTGTAGAACAGGCTCGAAGCCTCGGGATGTACGCAGTCTGACCATGCCCCGCTCAGGCGTCCCTGAGCGCACCACTCATCAGTGGAGTTCGTCAAGATACAAGGGATGTACTCGTGGCGTGTCCTGGGCAGCCCTGCCCGGTACCTCGCCCCTGCTGGAGAGACCTCTCAGCCCGGCGTTACAAGCGGATCAGGTGCTCGCGGTAGTAGGCCAGCTCCTGGATCGACTCGCGGATGTCGTCCAGGGCCAGATGCTTATTCTCCTTCTTGAAGCCGGCCAGGATGTCCGGCTTCCAGCGCCGCGCCAGCTCCTTGAGCGTGGACACATCCAGGTTGCGGTAGTGGAAAAACGCTTCCAGGCGCGGCATGTAATTGGCCAGGAAACGGCGGTCCTGGCAGATGCTGTTGCCGCACATCGGGGACATGCCCGCTTCCACGTACTGCTCCAGAAACACCAGGGTGCGGCGCTCGGCCTCGGCGTCGTCCAGGTCGCTTTTGCGGACCCGCTCCACCAGGCCGGAATTGTTGTGGTGCTCGGTGTTCCATTCGTCCATGCCGTTGAGCAGCGCGTCGCTCTGATGCACCGCCATCACGGGCCCTTCCGCGAGGACGTTCAAATGGGCGTCGGTGACGATAGTGGCGATCTCGATGATGCGGTCATTGGCCGGGTCCAGCCCGGTCATTTCCAGGTCGATCCAGATCAGGTTGTCTCGTGATTGCGTCATGGGGCTCCCGAATGATCAATGCGATGCAGGTTGCAGGATAACGGATCGGGGCCGGCTCCTGTATCCTGCAGCCTGCATCCCAGCTATCGGCGGTACGGCCGCCCAGTGATTTATGGCGAAACGCAAACTGAACCGGCGCCAGAAGTGGCGGATCGAAAAAATCCAGGCGGAGCGGCGCCAGCGGGCCCAGCACCGGGCCAGCGAGCAGAACCCGGTGGCCACCGCCCTGGGCGATGAACAATTGGGTACGGTGGTGGCGCACTTCGGCGGCCAGGTGCTGGTGGAAGACGACCACGCGGCCCCCGCGCGCTGTCACTTCCGCGCCAACCTGGAACAGCTGGTGGTGGGCGACCGGGTGATCTGGCAGGCACCGCGCGTGGAAGGCGACGGTGATGGCGTGGTCACCGCCATTGAGCCCCGGCAGAGCGTGCTCAAGCGACCCGACAACTACGGCAACCTGAAACCGGTGGCCGCCAACGTGGACCGTCTGCTGGTGGTGTTCGCGCCCATGCCGGTGCCTTCCACCGCCCTGCTCGACCGCTATCTGGTGGCGGCGGAGCTTTCCGGGATTCCCGCCACCCTGGTGCTGAACAAGGCGGACCTGATCGATGCGGAGAGCCGCGACGCCCTGGACCACATCACCGATATTTACCGCGATCTGGGCTACCCGGTGATCGAAGCGTCCGCCGAGGACGGCGCCGGCCTGGCCGCACTGAAAACAGCGCTGACCGGGCATACCTGCGCGTTCGTGGGGCAATCCGGCGTCGGCAAGTCATCCCTGGTGAACGCGGTGCTGCCCGGCGCCGAGCTGGCGGTGGGCGACCTGTCCGGGGTCTCCGGCCTGGGCCAGCATACCACCACCACCGCGCGCCTGTTCCGCCTGCCGGAAGGCGGCCGGCTGATCGATTCACCGGGGATCCGCGAATTCGGGCTCTGGCACATCAGCGAAGAGGAGCTGCTGCACGGCTACCGGGAGCTTTCCGAACGGGCCGGCCATTGCCGTTTCCGCAACTGCACCCACCGCCACGAGCCGGGCTGCGCCCTGCACGAGGCGGCGGAGAACGGCGAGGTGAGCGAGGAGAGGCTGCACAATTTCTTCCAGATCGCCGACACCCTGGATGAGGAAGGCCGCGAACGCTACCGGTAGACCTTTGGGGAACACATCTGACAGCCATGGGGTCCCTCCATTACAATCAGGTCTGTTTTCACGCACCCCATTCCGCAGCGAAGACGATTAGCCATGACCGCTCAACTGCCGCTATTGCTGGAACCCGCCGACCTGGCGGGACATTTGGACGACGACAATCTGCTGATCGTGGATCTGAGCAAGGATCAGGTCTACGACCAGGCCCACGTGCCCGGCGCCGTACACCTGGACTTCAAGCGCCTGCTCGCCGGCACCCAGCCGGCGCCCGGGCTGCTGCCCAGCGACGACGCCCTGTCCGCCCTGTTCTCCGAGCTGGGCTTGACCCCCGACACCCAGGTGGTCGCCTACGACGATGAAGGCGGCGGCTGGGCCGGGCGCCTGCTGTGGACCCTGGATGTGATCGGCCATAAGAAATATTCCTACCTCAACGGTGGCATCCACGGCTGGCTGGCGGCGGAACTGAGCACCAGCAGCGACCGCACCCGGCCGGAGCCCAGCGACTACCAGGTCGGCGAGCACGACCCGGCCACCAGCGTCGATCTGGACTACGTGCTCAAGCACCACACCGACCCGGACGTGGTGATCTGGGACGCGCGCTCGGAAGAGGAATTCGCCGGGGTACGCGCCTTCGCGCAGAAAGCCGGCCATATTCCCGGCGCCACCCACTACGAGTGGACCGACGCCATGGACAAGCACAACAACCTGCGCCTGCGCGACCTGGAAGAGGTTCGCCGGGAGCTGGCCGAGCGCGGCATCCAAGGCAACAAGGAAGTGATCACGCACTGCCAGACCCACCACCGCTCCAGTTTCACCTGGCTGGTGGGCAAGATCCTCGGTTTCGAGCGCATCAGCGGCTACCCCGGCTCCTGGGCCGAATGGGGCAACCACCCCGACACCCCGACGGAAAAGTCCGAGTAACCACCTTGAGGCTCACTCTTTGCACGCTCTAAAAGAAAAGCTGTTTATCGCGTTCCAGCACCTCGTCCCCCAGCACCTCCTGTCCCGCCTGGTGGGCTGGGTGGCGCGCAGCGAGATCCCCTGGATCAAGGCCACCTTCATCAACCGCTTTATTCAGCACTTCGGGGTGGACCTGGGCGAAGCGGAAATTGAAGACCCGGACCGTTTCGAGAATTTCAACGCCTTCTTCACCCGCGCGCTGAAAGACGGCGCCCGCCCCATCGCCGACGGCGAGCGGGTGCTGGCCTGCCCGGCGGACGGCACCGTCAGCCAGCTGGGCCCATTGCGCGGCGGCGACCTGTTCCAGGCCAAAGGCCACCACTATTCCGCGTTCGAATTATTGGGCGGTGACGGCGCGCTGGCGGCGGAGTTCCAAAACGGCCATTTCGCCACCGTCTATCTGTCGCCGAAGGATTACCACCGCGTGCACATGCCGTTCACCGGCACCCTGCGCGAAACCTGCTACGTGCCCGGGCGTCTGTTCTCGGTGAACCAGACCACCACCGAGCGGGTGCCGCGCCTGTTCGCGCGCAACGAACGGCTGGTGTGCGTGTTCGATACCGAGGTCGGGCCGATGGCGGTGGTGCTAGTGGGGGCGATGATCGTGGCCGGTATCGAGACCGTGTTCGCCGGTCAGATTACGCCGCAGTCCACCAGCGTGACCCGCGTGGACTATCGCAATCCGGCGCCGGTGACCCTGCGCAAGGGCGACGAGCTGGGTCGCTTCCTGCTCGGCTCCACGGTGATCGTGCTGTTCCCCGAGGGCGCCGCCGAGTTCGGCTCCGAGCTGACCGCGGGCGCCGCCGTGCGGATGGGCGAAGCCTTCGGGTCGGTGCGCCAGTAAAGACCCGTGTTCGCCGGGGCTTGGCTTGTGGGAGCGGGCCATGCCCGCGAAAGAGAGCGAAGCTCCCGGCGGGATGCCAGAGACCTGGGTTCTTCAGGTGTCCGGCGCTCCGTATCCGAGACGCGGTGCAATGGTGGTGCCTTCCGGGACCGCTCAAACCATCCATGGCCGCTGTTAGTTTGGCCATCCCTGGCCAAACAGCTCCCTCCAGGCACCACCATTGCCCCGCTCACTAGGCAGCGGAACCGCCACGGGTCAGCTCCACCCTTTCAGAGAAAGCGCCAGGACCTTTCAATTTTCCAAGGAGCGCCGGGATCGGGTGGGCCCGTCCAGGACCGTGTTTGGCCAGGGATGGCCAAACGCCGAGCCTTGTATGTTCAATACCGATGAACAGTTAAGGTTGTCCACCAGTTACCGGGG
>LWDU01039954.1_pt1 | contig 56110 bp, 54 predicted proteins | sample 727161 | NCBI WGS metagenome assembly LWDU01 (sample SAMN04566230, study PRJNA314399) | hydrothermal vent metagenome | isolation source: deep sea hydrothermal plume seawater | place: Mexico: Gulf of California, Guaymas Basin | collected 2004-07-11
GGTTCCGGAAAATCTGTCACTGCAAAATCTTTGATGCAACTCAATCCGGAAAATTCCGTTTACAGCCCGGAAAGCAACATTCAGTTGGAGTTGGAAAGCGGAACTGTCGATGTGTTTTCTTTGAAAAAATCTCAGGAAATGGTGGTCGTGCGTGGCGGAGCCATTTCAATGATTTTTCAGGAGCCGATGGCCAGTTTTGCCCCTGCTATCACCATCGGTGGCCAGATGGTTGAGCAATTGTTGATACACACTTCTATGTCGAAGAAGGAAGCAGCGGCATTGTCGGTGGAAATGCTTGAGCGGGTTGGAATCAATGAAGCAGCAAAACGCTTTAATCAGTACGCTTGAACTTTCAGGTGGAATGAGGCAGCGGGCGATGATCGCCATGGCTCTCTCGACTAAGCCCAAATTACTGATTGCAGATGAACCGACCACTGCGCTTGATGTGACAATTCAGTTACAGGTGCTGGACCTGATGAAAGATCTGGTGGCAGAATTTGGGATGGCAATCCTTTTCATCACTCACGACCTTGGCGTTATCGCCCAAGTTGCTGATCGAGTTGCAGTAATGTACCTTGGCGGAATAGTCGAAAGCGGTCCGGTAGCTGAGGTGCTGCGCTCTCCGTCTCATCCTTATACAAAGGGACTAATCAACGCCCTGCCCAAGCTTGATGCCATTGATGAACCATTGACTCCAATTCCGGGTGATATTCCAAGTCCTCTGGAGCGGCCACCTGGATGCGTGTTCCACACCCGATGCCCTGAAGTAATAGCCGATCGCTGTAATGCCACAGTTCCAACACGAACTGAAGTATCTAAAGGGCATGACGCATCGTGTTTTGCTCTTGAAGCAAAAGGAAAGGCTGCATGATGGATAAGCCGCTTATTCAGGTTGAAAACCTTAACGTAGAATTCGCCCTCGGCCGCACCTGGTTAGGAAAACCTCCAATGCTGCGTGCAGTCAACGACGTTTCACTCGACATCATGCCTGGTCAGTTCTTCGGACTTGTTGGAGAATCTGGGTCCGGCAAAACCACCTTGGGCCGTGCCATCCTGCGGGCTGTGCCAATCAGTTCCGGAAAGATAACTTTTGACGATGCCGATGTCAGATACGATGTCGGCAGTTTGCCAAAAAAAGAACTTAAAAACTATCGTAAGCTTGCTCAGTTGATCTTTCAGGATCCATATGCCGCATTAAGCCCGCGTATGACCGTCCGCGACATTATAGCCGAACCGCTTGAAGTAATGAAACTTACCAAGAGCCGTGAGGAAACAGACGAACGTGTACGTGACATTGCGGTAAAATGCAGGCTAAACCTTGAACATCTGCGGCGCTTCCCTCATGCCTTCTCCGGAGGTCAACGTCAGCGAATTTCCATCGCCAGATCTCTAGTCTGCAATCCGGACTTTGTAGTTGCAGATGAAAGCGTTGCCGCGCTCGACGTTTCTATACAGGCCGACATTTTGAATTTACTGCAGTCTTTGCAGGACGAACTTGGAATAACATTTCTGTTCATCAGCCACGACCTCAGCGTGGTTGCGCACATCTGTGATCACGTTGCCGTCATGTACCTCGGGTCACTGGTTGAATCCGCTCCTGCTCGCAAGCTGTTTGCCAGTCCCCGCCACCCCTACACGAAGGCGTTGCTCTCGGCGATTCCGTCTCTCGATCCCGATGACCGCAAAAAATCACAAAAGCTGGAGGGCGAAATCCCCAGCCCGGTCAATCCCCCGTCCGGCTGCAAGTTTCACACGCGCTGTCCCATGGTGGAAGCCCGCTGCCGCAGCGAGATCCCGGAATGGCGCGAACTCAGCGCAGGGCACTCGGTGGCCTGCCACTTTTCCGAGAAGTTGCCGAACCCATGAAGCCAGAGGTTTAAGGTCCCTTCCGTCATGCTCATCGCACAAATCAGTGATACCCACATCCCCCGGAAAGGTACAAAAACTTATGAAATTGCGCCAATGGCAGAAAACTTGGCGCAATGTGTCGATCATATAAATCAACACAACCCCAAACCGGACGTTGTCTTGGTCACGGGAGATATTACGCATTCTGGGCAATCCGAAGAATTCACTCATGCTGCCGAATTGCTCAACCCGCTCAAAATGCCTTTTTATGTCATCCCCGGCAACCACGACGACCGGGATTTGCTGCGTTCAATTCGTCCGGACAGAAACCCGATCGTGACCCAACGCCGCTTATCGTAGTCTTTGCGGATGTCCTCAAAATCCAGTCCGCGTTCTTTCAGGGGCTTGTCGCACTTGGCGGGATCATAGCCGATCTCCATCATGCGATTGTAACCCCCCGGCCATGCGGTGCCAACCGAGGGGCTTTCCGGGAGGCGGTTCCACGCAGTTCCTGTTGTCGAGCAGTGCAGGAAGGCACCGCCATGGCATCTTTTGGTGGCCGTGGATTGTGCTGATTTTCAACGATACTGCAAATTAGCACAACGGGTGAAAACTGCAACTTTGCGGGAATGCAAAATTCACTGGACATCTTTCTAAGAAATCCGTAAAGTTTAATCATATTTGAGACTTGGAGTCTCAAAAAGCAACTCAAGGAGGCAGTGGCCAGTGTCACATGGCTTCCGGTGAGACCTTGGTGACTGTTTTTTTCCTAAAAATTCGGCAAGCCGCAACACCGATCACGAAAACCAACCTTGAAAGGAACCTTCCAATGAAAATGACCACTGAAGAGGCATTTATCAAAGTCCTGCAACGTCACGGCATCGAACATGCGTTTGGCATCATCGGCTCGGCGTTCATGCCGATTTCCGATTATTTTCCCAAGGCCGGCATCACGTTTTGGGATGTGGCGCACGAGTGTAATGGCGGCTACATGGCGGACGGATTCACGCGCTCCACGGGCAAGATGGCAATGGTCATCGCCCAGAACGGGCCGGGCATCACCAACTTTGTCACCTGTGTCAAAACCGCCTACTGGAACCACACGCCAATGCTGCTGGTCACGCCGCAAGCGGCCAACAAGACCATCGGTCAGGGAGGCTTTCAGGAGGTCGAGCAGATGGCGGCTTTCAAGGACATGGTCGCCTATCAGGAAGAGGTGCGCGACCCCACGCGTGTGGCAGAAGTCCTGAATCGAGTGATCACCAAGGCCAGGCGCATGTCCGCTCCGGCGCAGATCAACATCCCGCGTGATCTCTGGACTCAGGTGGTTGACATTGAATTGCCCGCCATCGTCGAATTTGAACTTCCTTCCGGGGGAACTGACGCCCTTGCTGCTGCGGCTGAGCTGCTGTCCAACGCAAAATTCCCGGTGATCCTCAACGGCGCGGGTGTGGTGTTAGGTGCTGCCATTCCAGCGTCACAAGCATTAGCAGAGCGGCTGGACGCTCCAGTGTGCTGCAACTACCAGCACAACGATGCCTTTCCGGGATCACACCCGCTCTTCGCCGGACCGCTGGGCTACAACGGTTCCAAGGCAGGAATGGAGTTGATTCAGCAAGCAGATGTGGTGCTGGCTCTTGGCACCCGTTTGAATCCGTTCTCCACGCTGCCGGGATACAATCTGGATTACTGGCCGAAGGACGCGAAACTCATTCAGGTGGACATCAATCCGGATCGCATTGGCTTGACCAAGTCGGTTTCAGTCGGAATCGTGGGAGACGCCAAGCGCGTTGCCGAACAGCTGCTCGAGCAACTCGCAGACCACGCGGGGAGTGCTGGACGCGCAGAACGCCGCAACTTGATTGCCAGCAAGAAATCCGCATGGGCCGAGAGCCTCGCGGCCATGGACCATGAGGATGATGACCCGGGCACCACTTGGAACGAGCGTGTGCGCCAGCGCCAGCCGGAGCACATGTCGCCCCGCAAGGCATGGCGGGCGATCATGGTAGCGCTGCCCAAGGAGGCGATCATTTCCTCGGACATTGGCAACAACTGCGCGATCGGTAACGCCTACCCGACCTTTGAAGCAGGCCGCAAGTATTTGGCTCCGGGTTTGTTTGGTCCCTGCGGATACGGGTTCCCGACCATCGTTGGCGCAAAAATCGGCAATCCGGGCACGCCTGTGGTAGGATTTGCGGGAGACGGTGCCTTTGGGATTTCAATGAACGAGATGACCGCAATTGGTCGTGAGGAGTGGCCGGGCTTCACCATGGTGATCTTCCGGAACTACCAATGGGGCGCAGAGAAGCGGAACTCCACGCTCTGGTACGATGACAACTTCGTCGGCACCGAGTTAGACCTGCAAGTTTCCTATGCCGACATCGCCAAAGCTTGTGGAGTCAAGGGTGTCACGGCGCGGACGATGGCAGAACTCACTGAGGTGTTGAACACCGCCATCAAAGCGCAGATGGAGCAAGGGGAAACCACCTTTATCGAGGTGATCCTGAATCAGGAATTGGGCGACCCCTTTCGTCGGGACGCCATGAAAACACCAGTTCCGGTTGCCGGAATCGACAAGGCGGACATGCGTCCGCAGTAATCTGCACCCTCACCGAGCAATGTTGCCGAAACCTCGGCAGCCCCTCCTCATGCGGGCCGCCCTGTGCTTCCGTGCAGGGCACCGATTCCCCGCAGCAAGGTTTCCGTGATGTTCTGCTTCGCTTGAGCAAATTGTTTCTCTGACAATGCTTCGTTCCCGTTGAGCGTGTTGATTTGGTGTTCAAAGTCCGCATAGTGCTGTGTGACGGCCCAGATCATGTAGAGCAGGTGGTACGGGTCCACAGGTCGAATTTTTCCCGCCTCCACCCAACTTCGGATTTGCTCGGTGCGGTCTTGCATCCAGATTCGTAGGGTGCTTTCCAGATAATTCTGAATCATTGGTGCCCCTTGGATGATCTCGTTCGCCCACACCTTCGACCCCTTGGGGCGCGTGCGGGAAAGCTCCATCTTGGCGTTGATGTAGCGCGTCAATGTTGGCACAGGGTCGCTCCAATCATCAGAGGGGTCTGCTGCTTCTAGCCAAACTTGAAGGATGTCGTCCAAGACCTTCCGGTAGAGGATTTCTTTGGTTGAAAAATAATAATGAATATTGGCCTTGGGGAGTCCCGCCCGGTCGGCGATTTGCTGGATGGTGGCTCCCTTGTAGCCGAATTCTGCGAAGATTCCCTCTGCCGCTGTGAGGATGCGGCGCACGTTAGCCGCACGGACTTGCGTCTTCGAGGAACTGTGACTTTGCGTGAGAGAGGTTTGGCCGTCCATTATGATTTATTGGAGAAAAGTCTTGACCAATTAGTCAAGATTCTTGAATCCGGAACCAAGCAGAACCGCAAAACCACCAACACGAGGAACCATGAAAGTCAAAGCCGGACTGATCCAGATGAGCCTCAAAGGCGACACTTCGATGTCTCCGGAGGAAATCACCTGCCTGGAGCCGAGTGACTTCAATCGCCAGTCAACGTGCTGATGACGTCCGAATCCACTCCTGTGATTTCCAAACGTCCCAAGGGCGCGTGGACTCACAAGATTTGGGAAGCCATGCTCGCCCTCTGAGGTGAAGCACTAATCACCGAGGCGGCGCAAGCCGCCTCTCCCCACCCGTCCCATGTTCACCAATTCCTCCGGGTTTTGGCGTGGAAAAACACTTGTGAATTTGTATAGCCAAAGCTATGCTGACCGGAGTGTTTTTCACGCAACAGGAAGATACGCAGAGCAGCTTTCTGGCTCGATCTTGCGGATTCGCCTTTTGCGGCAACGATTTCCTGTATCCCTCGGCATTCATGCAAGCCACCCTTGAAGATTTGGGGCAACTTAAGCGCGCCTTCCAGATTGAAGTTCCTCTTGAAGAAATAAAATCCACCTACGATGCCGTGTATCAGCGGCTACGCAACACGCGCCTCAACGGTTTTCGTCCAGGCAAGTTCCCCAAAGGCTGGCTGGACAAGCGCTTCAAAATTGTGATGCAGCAGGAGGTGGAGGACACCGTCATCCCGCGCTATCTTAACCAAGCCCTGCACGATCACGAACTCTCGACTGCAACGCAGGCAAGCATCGAGGCGTTGGAATTCAATCGACGGTCTCCGCTCTCCGCCAAACTGCTTTTTGAGGTCAAACCCGATCTTGAACTTCCGGATTACACCAAGCTCAAGCTGGAGCGGCGCACCCCGGAAGAGATCACGAAGGAGGAGCTTGACAAGGAGATCGATGGTCTACAGCAGTCCCGCTCCCGGCCCGTGGCAAAGGACAATCCTGTTGTGGAAGACGGAGATTTAGTGAGAATCGATTTCGAGGGCACCGTGGATGGAGAGAAATTTGAAGACGGCACCAACGAAAATATTGTTTTTATCATCGGCTCGGACCGGCACCCGGAACTTCAACCTCACCTACTGGGGATGCGCCCGGAAGAAACCAAGGAAGTGGATGTGACCCTCCCGGAAGCCTTCGAGGAGGACGCAGGCAAGACCGCACACTACACACTCATCCTCAATTCCGTGGAACGCATGGAACTTCCGGAACTTGACGAGGCGTTCTTTGCCAATTGGGGGGTCAACACCGAGGAGGAGTTCCGGGAGAAGGCAAAGGCCAACCTTCAGCATTCGCGTGAGGATGACATCAAAGCCAGCTATCGGCTCACCCTCCGAGAACAACTGCCTGCGCTGTATGATGATTTTCCCCTTCCGGAAGCGGTGTTGGTGCAGGGAGAAACCTCCATTGACCAGCAACTTCAGAAGGAAGAACCGGAACTTACCGAAGCAGACAAGGCCAAGCGCAAGGAAGAAGAAATCGCCAAATTGCGGGACAACCTCAAGCTCCAGTACCTCCTCGATTCGATTTTCCGCAAGGAGCAGGTGTTCGTTGATCCGCGAGGCACAATGGAGGAATTGTACGGAGTCGCCCAAATGTTCGGTTCCAATCCGGACGAGTTCCTGAATAGCCACATCGGCGAGCGCATGTACCACCGCATCTCCGACCGACGCGAGGGCGAGGCGGTGCTGGACCGCGTGACCGCACGGGTGTTCGGTGATCCGGTTGAAGAAGCGCCTGTGCATCACCACGATCATAATCATGACCACGACCACGACCACTAAAGGAGCATCCATGGCGCTCATCCCAATGGTGGTGGAGCAGAACAATCGTGGTGAACGGGCCTACGACATCTACTCGCGGTTACTCAAGGATCGCATCGTTTTTTTAGGCACCCCCGTTGACGACAATGTTGCCAACGTTATCATTGCCCAATTGCTGTTTCTTGAAGCTGAAGATCCGGATAGTGACATTTCGCTCTACCTCAACTGTCCCGGCGGCTATGTTGCGGCAGGGATGGCAGTTTACGACACGATGCAGTATCTTAAGCCCGAGATTCAGACGATTTGCGTGGGGCAGGCTGCCAGCATGGGTGCAATCTTGCTTGCTGCAGGTGAAAAGGGGAAACGCCACGCGCTCCCGCATGCGCGGGTCATGATTCACCAACTCACCGGGGGTTTTTCCGGACAGGCGGAGGACATCGACATTCAGGCCCGCGAGATTCTGCGCTTGACCGACACGCTCAACGGGATTCTCGCCCAGCACACGGGTCAGCCGATCGAGCGCATTGCGAAAGACACCCAGCGCGACTTCTTTTTTTCGGGCGACGAAGCCCTCGATTATGGGATCATTGACGCCGTCATGTACGATCGCAAGTCCAGCAACCCTGGCGACTGATTACCGACACCACTGGAGACCACGATGAGCCAGTCCAAGGACGCCCCCCTGCGCTGCTCCTTTTGCGGCAAGACCCAAGATGAAGTCAAGAAAATCATCGCGGGGCCCACGGTGTACATCTGCGACGAGTGCATTGACCTCTGCAACGACATCATGGAGGAGGAGTGGCAGAAGGACCGTGTCATTGACCTCCAGCAAGATATCCTCAAGCCCGCCGAGATCAAGCAGATTCTCGATGGTTATGTTGTAGGTCAGGATCAGGCCAAGCGGGTGTTGGCCGTTGCGGTTTACAATCACTACAAGCGCATCAACACCAACTTCGGTGACGAGGACGTGGAGTTGCAGAAGAGCAACATCCTGCTCGTCGGTCCCACCGGAACCGGCAAAACCCTGCTCGCTCAAACCCTCGCCCGCGTCCTCAACGTTCCCTTCGCGATGGCCGATGCCACCACCCTCACGGAAGCGGGCTATGTTGGCGAGGACGTGGAGAACATCGTCCTCAAACTCTTGCAAGCGGCGGACTACGACACCGAGCGGGCTGAACAGGGCATCATCTACATTGACGAGATCGACAAGATCACGCGCAAGGCGGAGAACCCCTCGATCACCCGCGATGTGTCCGGAGAAGGCGTGCAGCAGGCACTGCTGAAAATCATTGAGGGCACCGTCGCCAACATCCCGCCCCAAGGAGGCCGCAAGCACCCGCAACAAGAGTGTGTGCAGGTGGACACCTCCAACATCCTCTTCATTTGTGGTGGCGCGTTTGTGGCGCTGGAGCAGATCATCCAGCGACGCATCGGGAAGCAGGCCATTGGCTTTGGCGCGGACATCAAGAGCAAGAAGTTCATGAGCCATGACCTCATGGAAAAACTGGAGCCGGAAGATTTGCTCAAGTACGGGCTGATCCCGGAATTCATCGGACGGCTTCCGGTGGTGGCGACCCTGCACGACTTGGACGTGGAACACCTCGTCCAAATCCTTGTTGAACCGAAGAATGCGCTCATGCGGCAGTACCAGAAATTGATGGAACTGGAACATGTCAAACTTTCCTTCACCAAGGGTGCGATCCAAGCCATTGCCCGCGAGGCGAACAAACGCAAGACCGGGGCACGCGGATTGCGCTCAATCATGGAGCGCGTGATGCTTGATGTCATGTATGACGTTCCCTCTGATCCGGAGGTGCGCGAGTGTATCGTGGGCGAAGCGGTGATTGGCGGCAAGGCAACCCCCAAGATCATCCGGGACAAAAAACTTCAGATGCCGCAGGCCAAGGCCAGCTAACCCTCGCATTCCGCTGACTCCAGCATTCCGCAACCCAATCCGGCTGTAGAGCGGGTTGCGCCGCGTCCTGTTCCCAACCGCAACCATCGAACAGCAATGAACTCCCTTGACGTTTACGGCATTTGCAACCCGCTGATTGACCTGCTGTCCCATGTTCCGGAACCCTTCCTTGGTGAACGCGGATTGGAAAAGGACCGCATGTACCTCGTGGAGTTGGAGCAGCAGCAAAGCATCCTGATAGCCCTCGCTGCGCAAAATCTGCCGATTGAGTCCGCTCCCGGAGGTTCCGGTGCGAACACGATGATCGGCATCGCTCAACTCGGTGGACAAACAGCATTCACTGGCAAGGTTGGTCAGGACGAACACGGTGACAGCTACCGGGACGGACTGGAGGCACAAGGCGTCAAATCGTGCCTCGGCACGGGTCTAGGCACCACCGGCAGCAGTCTGATCTTGGTAGCACCAGATGCCGCTCGGACGATGAACACGCACCTCGGCATGTGCCAGCAATTGGAGGCAGCGGACATTGACCTTGAGACGCTACGCTCAGCACGCTACCTCTACGTCACAGGCTACCTCTGGGACACGGACACCCAGAAGGAAGCGGTGCGTCACGCGCTGGCGAAGGCACAGGAATTTGGCGTGCGGGTGTCGCTCAGCCTCTCCGATCCTTTTTGTGTGAACCGTCACCGTGCTGATTTTATCGAACTGCTGCGTGAGTCCGTCGATTTGGTGTTTTGCAATCAGGAGGAGGCGTTTCTGCTGCTGGACACTGAGGTGTCACAGCACGCGGTCAAGCAACTGGGTGAGTGGGTGGAAACCGTCGTGATGACGATGGGAGGACGCGGTGCCCTGCTTTGGCATCAAGGTGAAACGATTTACGTTGATGCACTTTCGGTTTCGCTCAAAGACACCACGGGCGCGGGCGACGCCTTTGCCGCCGGATACCTCTACGGTGTCACGCACGATAAAACGCCGTTGGAAAGTGGACGTATTGCCAGTGCGCTTGCCGGAGCCGTGATCGCACACACTGGACCTCGCTACCAGGGCAACGCACAGGCCAAAGTCCGGGAACTGGCCGGGTCTCTGCTTTAGACATGGAACTCCTCGCGCCTGCCGGAAACTTTGAAAAACTGCGGGTTGCCCTGCTTTATGGCGCGGACGCGATCTATTGCGCGGGTCCGGAATTTGGCTTGCGCAGTGGCGCAGAGAACTTTTCTGATCACGAACTGACACAGGCGGTCGCCTACGCCCACGAGCGGGGCCGCAAGCTGTACATCACACTCAACGCCTTCCTCCACGACGCCGACCTCGTGCGGCTTCCGGAGTTCGTCCGTTTTCTCAATGAAATCGCGGTCGATGCGGTGATCGTCTCCGACTTGGGCGTGATGTCGGTCATCCAGCAGCATTCCCGGATTCCCATTCATCTCTCCACGCAGGCTTCTTGTCTGAATTCTTGGAGTGCCCGTTTTTGGAAACAAATGGGTGCTACGAGGCTGATTCTCGGACGTGAGGTCTCCATCACAGAAGCTGAGAGCATTGGCCGGAAAGTCGGCATTGAGGTTGAGTTGTTCATCCACGGTGCGATGTGTTCCGCCTACTCCGGACACTGTGTGATCTCCAACTACACCGCCGGGCGTGACAGCAATCGCGGAGGCTGTGTACAAAGCTGCCGGATGCCTTACGAGGTGGTAACGGATTCAATTACGAATTATGAATTAGGGATTAAGAATTCTAACCACCAGCCACCAGCCACCGCCCAAACGCTGATGAGTTCCAAGGACTTGCGGGGCATCCGCCTGCTGCCGGAATTCGTGAGAGCTGGAATCGCCAGCGCAAAAATCGAAGGTCGCATGAAGGGGCCGCTCTACGCCGCAACCACCGTCCGCACCTACGCGGAAGCCTTGCGCTGGGTACGGACGCAGCCTCCGGAGACGTGGCCGGAACGGCTGGAAGCGCTCTCCGTGGATTTGGAGCAACTGCCACATCGCGGTTACACCGAAGCCTCGCTGGAGCAACCTGCCGAAGCTGACAGCCTGCAACTGGAGTCCGGACCGCAGGGGGAAGCGGAACTGGCGGGAGTTGTCTTGGAAGTGCGCCCTGAAAAATCGCTGACGGTGCTTTCCCGAAATGTCTTCGAGGCTGGAACTCCACTGGAACTCCTGCCGATTGCAGGAACTCCGGTTTTGCTTTCGACGTCACAAATGCGAGACTCTTCCAGTCAACCCCTGCAACGCGCCACCCCGCATCGGCTGGTCACGTTCCCATGGGTTCCGGGAGCCTTGCCCTGGACGGTGGTGCGCATGCCCCGACGCAAACAAGTCCAGCAGCAAGCCGTCTGAACACCCGCATTTTTCTCTGGTATCTGAGTCAGCACTGCGCTATTGTCACCTCAGTTCTTGGAGAAATCCTTAACCCCAACAGAAAGGAGGTGGTCATGCCCGATCATACTCGAATCGCAGTTTCGCATCCGTTCTCTTCAGGTGTACGCCTCTCCGAGACGGACTGAGCGCGGAACCGCGCTTCTTCACGCGCCTCCTCCGGGAGGCGCTTTTCATTTCAGCCGCTTTCGCTCCTGCTTTGGTGAAGCATCCCGCACTCCCCACAATTGATCTCGCAGTCGCTGAAAGTGAGATCGTCGCTGCATTGGATTCCGCTTTTCGCGAGGTGGGTTTCTGCATTTGCAACCACGCGGGGCTGGATCCCGAAATCCGCGCTGCCGCCTTTGCGGCCTCCCGTGCGTTTCATGACACTCCGGAAGCGCTGAAAACCAGCTACGCGATCAACTCGGCCCATCGCGGCTACATCGCCTCCAACTCCAGCACCACCCGCACTTCCTCAGTCGCGGAGGTCCGGAAACCCAACACCTCGGAATCGTTCATGTTGATGCACGAGGTGCCGGAAAACGATCCACGCTTTGGGAAACCGCTCCAGGGTCTGAACCAGTGGCCGCAGGAAGTTTCTGGGTTTCGAGACACGCTGGAAGCGTATTGGCAGGACGTGGACTGCGCGGCCCGCAAGTTGACGAAATTGTGCCTGAAGGCACTCGAAATCGAGGCAAGAGTATACGAAACGTGGTTTCGGCAGCCCACGGAGTTTCTGCGGCTACTGCACTACTGGCCGGAAGCCCCGGACGAACCGGAGGACTCCTTTGGGTCCGCACCCCACACGGACCACGGGTTTCTCACGCTGCTCGTGCAGGATCGTGTGGGCGGACTGGAAGTGAAGGCACAAGACGGTACTTGGGTGGAGGTCACGGCCTCTCCGGATCAGGTGGTGGTGAACGCGGCGGACTGGCTCGCGCACCTTTCCGGAGGACGCTGGCGGTCCTCCCCGCACCGCGTCAAAAATCGCTCCGGACAGCACCGCTACTCCCTCGCCTACTTCTTCGACCCCGACATGGACGCCGAAGCCGTGCCTGTCACGGGGATGGGCGAATCCCTGATTTACGGCGACTACCTGCTTTCCCGCTTCAACGCCAACTACCGTTACCGAGCGGACGTCTAGCTCTGCGTCAAGCAAGCGTCACGGAGCAGTGTGCAGTGGATGCGCCTTGCACAGGAGGAATTTTGAGCCTCGCGGCACCCAAGAAACTCCCCTGTTTTGCTTATACAGAACTCACATTAAACAGGAAAAAAGGAGGAGAACAATGAAAATCGCAGTGGTGGGCACTGGAGCGATGGGTTCGGTTTATGCGGCATTGTTAGCCGATGCCGGAAACACACTCTGGGCAATTGACGTGTGGCAGGAGCATCTGCAAGCAATCCAGCAGCATGGGCTACGAGTTGAGGGCTACAGCGGGGATCGTACCGTGCAGGGCATCAAGGTTTCCGCCAACATTGCCGATGCGGGTTTGTGTGACTTGGTGATCATTGCCACCAAAGCTGATGGAGTGGAGGCTGCCGCCCAAGCGATTGCGCCGATTTTGGCTCCGGACACTCCGGTTTTGACCATGCAAAACGGCTTGGGGGCTGGCGAACGACTGGCCCGGAGCCTGCCCATCGAAAACATCCTGATCGGCGTCGCGGGCGGGTTTGGCGCCTCCATGAAAGCTCCGGGACACGCGCACCACAACGGCATGGCCCTGATCCGCATCGGTGAAATGACCGGGGGGGCTTCCGAGCGGGCCACCCGCATTGCCGAAGTCTGGCGTCAGGCCGGATTCAACACGCAGGAATACGAAAACATTGACCAGTTGGTCTGGGAAAAATTCGTCTGCAATGTCTCCTTCAGCGGACCCTGCACTGTGTTTGGACGCACGATTGGAGAGATGATGCAGAACCCGGAGTCGCGGAACCTCTCGCTCACCTGCGGCATGGAAGCCTACAACGCAGGCGTGGCCAAGGGCGTGCCTTTCTCGTTTGACGATCCGGTTGCCTACATCACCAAGTTCGCCGAGGGCATGCCCGGTGCCCGCCCCTCCATGCTGCTGGATCACCTAGCAAAACGCCCCTCTGAGATCAACTTCATCAACGGCATGGTTCCTGTCGTCGCCAAGGAAGTTGGCACCTCTGCCCCCTACAACGAAGTGATCACCGCCGTGGTGCGGGCACGGGAAGCGGAATTTTAAACCATCTCGACACTACCGCTTCAGCTTGATTTCAACCAACCGGGAGAAGTAGGTTGCTCCCAGTGGTAGGATTTGGTCGTTGAAATCGTAGCCCGGATTGTGAACTTCGCAAGAACCCTCCCCACCACCATTTCCGATGTTGATGTAGGCTCCCGGACACTCGTTGAGCATGTAGGAGAAGTCCTCGGATGCCATGATCGCTGGTCCCTCTCGGTTCACGTTGTCTTCGCTGACAATGGAGGCTGCGACATCCCCTGCGAATTTGGTGGCAGTGGCATCGTTAATCAAGGGCAGGAAAATCAACCTGAACTGATAATCAACGCTCACACCCAAACCAGAAGCCACTCCGGTGGCAATCTCGCCAATCCGCTGCTCCAGCAGTTGCAGGGTTTCCTTTGCAAACGCCCGGACGGTTCCGCCAATGGTCGCGTCGTTGGGAATCACATTGTAGGCTTCCCCACTGTGGAGCCGAGTCACACTAAGAACCGCCGTGTCCTGCGGATTGACGTTGCGGGCGACGACGCTTTGCAGGGCAGTAACAATTTGCGAAGCGGCCACGATGGGATCGGCACTCGCTTCGGGTCTGGCTCCATGCGCCCCCCGCCCGGTCAGGTTGATGTCGAAGAAGCCGCCTCCTGCCATCATCGGGCCGGAACGCATGGCGAATTTGCCCATCGGCAGTCCGGGACGGTTGTGAATCCCAAAAACCGTTTCCATGGGAAAGCGCTCAAACAAGCCGTCCTCCACCATCGCCTTGGCACCCCCAAGCCCTTCCTCCGCAGGCTGGAAGATGAAGTGGACCGTGCCGTCGAAGTTTCGGGTTTGTGCGAGATACTGTGCGGCTCCAAGCACCATGGTCGTGTGGCCGTCATGCCCACAGGCGTGCATCTTGCCGTCGTTTCGGGAGCGATGATCAAAGGTGTTCGCTTCTTGAATCGGCAGGGCGTCCATGTCCGCTCGGATCCCCATCGTGCGGGTTCCGGAACCGGAACGCAGCGTGCCCACAACGCCGGTCCCCCCGATGCCCCGGTGAACCTCGCAGCCGAACGACTCCAGCCGCTCCGCAACGAGCTTCGCGGTGCGCTCCTCCTCAAAGCCCAGTTCCGGATGAGCGTGAATGTCTTGCCTCCACTCGGTCAACTCCTTGTGGTTTTTGGCGATTGCTTCGATTAGCTTCATGGTTTTTCCTCTGTTTCTGATTACACCGCCAGCGACATGCCATCGGCGGCAGGATCGGCTCCCCCGGTTAAGTTGCCCTCGTCGATCCGAATTCCGTGAATCCATGCAAAGGCGTAGGATTGCGCCCAGCGGCGGACGCTGTAGCCCTGCGCTTCGAGTTCATCGGTTACGAAACGGGGTATGCGATTGACGACATCAATCAGTGGACTGTTTCCAGAAAACCTTGGAGCGGTCACGGCTTCCTGCATCGACATCTTGAAATCAATGACATTCAGCAGGGCTTGCAGCACCCCCATCGCAATGTGCGTGCCTCCGGGGGCGCCGATCACCATATGCAACTCTCCGTCTTTGAACAGCATAGACGGGCAGAGCGAGGTAAAGCGACTCTTACCGGGCGCAAGACTTCCGGCACGTCCGGGCCGGGGGTCAAACACCCCCATGCAGCCGTTGTACATGAAACCCAAACCCTCGGTGATCACACCGGAAGGCATCCCCAGCGAGTGGGTCATCGAGAAGGCGTTGCCGTTGCCATCGACCACGCTAACATGGGTGGTGTCCTTGGATTCCGGAGTACGGTCGATGCGCTTCACAACTGCTTTTTCGCCACGTTTGATCGCTGCTGCCAGTTCTGCTGCGTAGGTTTTTGAAGTGAGGCGGTCTAGGGGAATCTCGACAAAGGCGGGGTCGCCAACGTGGGTGTCCTTGTCAATGGTCGCCCGCTTCATCGCCTCACTGACCACCCGGATGTACTCGACCGAATTGTGTCCCAAAGCAGGCAAGTCGAACTGCTCCAGCACGTTGAGCATTTCGATGAGCATGAGTCCACCGCCGGGAGGTTGATTGGTTGCCAACTGGTGACCCTGGTAATCACCCCACAGTGGTTTGTTGGACGTGGTTCGATAATTGGCAAGATCATCGGCAGAAAGCAAACCACCGTTGGCCTGCATGTCCGCGACAATTTGTGCGGCAATGTCCCCGGTGTAAAAATCCTCAGCGCCAACCTTTGCCAAACGCCGCAGGGTTTCTGCCATCTCCGGATTGTCGAGATGATCTCCGACCCGCTTCAAACTACCATCGGAGTGGAAATAAATCCGCTGTCCTGACTGAGTGCATCGGAGCCGTTCGGCGGGAAGCACTCGTCCGGAGCCATCGTTTGTCGTCCACCAGTTGTACATGTGTGGGCGGATGGTCACTCCCCGCTCGGCTTGTCGAATTGCCGGAGCCATCACGTCCGCCCACGACAGCCGTCCCCAGTTGGCATGGGCTTCGGAATAGGCCTTCAAACTGCCCGGAACTGTGATGGACTGGTAGCCCACATCGTTAACGTGATCCTTGAGGATGAAACCAAAGCCGTCGCTGGCTTCGCCTTCAATGCGATCCTGCCACATTGCAGGCCGTACTGCCGCAGGGGATTTGCCGTGAAAATCGATGCACTCATGCACGTTTTCTCCCGGCAAATAGGCTTGCAGGCTACCGAATCCTGCGATGCCGGTCATTTGCGGATCGACCACGCCTTGCACGAGCGCGCAGGCAATGCCCGCATCAATCGCGTTGCCGCCTTCGCGTAATACAATCGCACCGGCCTCAACCGCTTCCGGCTGTGGTGCGACCACCATTCCTTGTGCCATGCTAACCTCCTCTTGTGAATCAGTGATGTGGTAGAACTGCGTTACCAGAACTGCTGGTTGTTTCGTTGAACAAGTGGCACCTCACGTGGCCAGTACTCACACTCATTGGGGGGGGCAATTGCTCGGCGCAGATCGGCATTCTGGACGCGCAGCGGGGATGGAACGCGCAACCGGACGGAGGTTCCAGCGGATTGGGAAAGGTGATTCCCAAGTGCGTGTCCGGGATGCCCAAGTGGGGTTCTGGAGTCAGCACGGACTGAAGCAGCGCCTGTGTGTAGGGATGGTTGGGGTTATTGAAGAGGGTTTGTGTATCCGCCTCTTCAACAATACGCCCCAAGTACATGACGGCGACCTGCGTGGCGATGTGCTCAACCACCGCCAAATTGTGACTGATGATGATGTAGGTCAATCCCAATTCCGAACGCAGATCGAGCAGGAGGTTGAGAATCTGCGCCTGCACCGAGACATCCAACGCCGAGGTCGGTTCATCACAAATCACCACATCCGGACGTATGATCAGCGCACGGGCGATGGCCACGCGCTGCCGTTGCCCTCCAGAAAGCTGGCTGGGGTAGCTCATGGCCAAGCGGCGTGGGAGTCCCACCAGTTCCATCATTTCCTCAACCTGAACTCGCCACTTGTGCTTGGTTCCAATGCCATGAACCCGGAGTGGCAGCGAGATGATGGCACTGATCGTTTTGCGAGGATTCAGTGACGAGAAGGGATCCTGAAAGATTGGCTGCACCTGCTTGGCCAGTTCCTTTTGGTCAAACCCGGAGACGGGCTTGCCCTTCAGCAAAACATCGCCACTGCTTGGCGTTTCGAGCCCCAGAAGTATGCGGGCCAGTGTGCTTTTCCCGCAACCTGATTCGCCGACCAAACCCAGCACACTGCCTGCTGCAACTGAGAGAGAGAGCCCGTTCACCGCATGCAGGGCTTGCTTACCCTTGAAAAATCCGCGGCTGACGCTGAAAGTCTTGACGACATTACTAGTCTGAAGAATCGGAGGATTCATGCCCTTTCTGAAGTGTTAGAGGCATGCTGAGATTTCCGGGCACTAAGATCTTCTGGAAGTAGGCAGCGGTAGTTGCGTCCAGCATGCAGTTCCTGAACTGCGATCATGGGAGACGAGGCGCAATCCTGATGTGCGTATCGGCAACGATCCCGGAACAAGCACCCCTGCAAATTTCCTAGCAGGTTCGGCACAATTCCCGGTATTGAACCCAAGTGCGTGCCCGGTGGCGTTTTTCCTGGAATTGGAATGCACTCCAGCAAGCCTTGGGTGTAGGGCTGCAGGGCGTTGGAGAACACCTCCGCCACAGTCCCTGTTTCCACAATCTGACCCGCATACATCACCGCGACCCGATCTGCAACCCGTGCAACCACTCCGAGGTCATGGGTGATGAGGATGAGGGCCATCTGGAATTCCTTCTGCAACTCTGCCAGCAATAAAAGAATCTGAGCCTGGATGGTGACATCCAAAGCAGTGGTGGGTTCATCGGCAATGATCAGTTCAGGTTCGCACATCAAGCCCATCGCCAGCATCACACGCTGCCGTAGCCCTCCGGACAGTTGATGGGGATACTGGCCAAGGCGGCTTGCGGCGGCGCTGATTCCAACCTTCTCCAGCAGAAACACAGCGCGCTCCTGTGCTTCTCGCCTTGAGGACTGGCGATGCCGCAGATACACCTCCATCAGTTGATTGCCGATGGTGAATCCCGGATTGAGCGAGGTCATCGGGTCTTGAAAAATCATCGCCATGCGATTGCCCCGCAGGTCAGACAGTGCCCGTTCCGAAAGCCCGAGCAGCGGTTGTCCTGCAAAACGCAGTTCCAGAGCGGTACAACTTGCCGCCTTGGGCAGCAAGCCCATCAGTGCCAGTGATGTGAGCGATTTTCCGCATCCGGATTCCCCAACAATGGCAAGCGTCTCTCCCGGTTGAACGTGGAAACTCACCTCCCGGACTGGTTTCAGCATCCCTGCGGCGAGCGGGATTTCGACCGAAAGGTCACGAACTTGGAGGATTGGCTTCAATTGCGGTTCTCTGGAGCGGTCACGTCTCGGATGCCGTCGCCGAGCAGGTTCACGCAAAGAATCAGGGTGAAGAGCGCAATTCCTGGAATGCTGATGATCCACGGTTCAAAGAACATGAACCCCTTGCCTTCGGAAATCATCAGACCCCACGAGGGCAGGGGGGGCTGGACGCCAAGACCAAGGAACGATAGCGCAGCTTCCAAGATGACGGCGTGCGCGATTTCGATGGTGGCGATCACAATGAGGTTGTTTGCCACGTTTGGCATGATTTCCGTGAGGATGATGCGTAACGGGGAACAGCCCGCAGCTTTTGCGGCGGTGATATAATCAAGATCTCGGACCTGTTGTGTGGAACTGCGCATCACCACGGCGAAGCGGTCCCAGATCAGAAAACCCAGCACGAAAATGACGATTTCCAGCGAACTGCCAATCAAGGCGACCACGGCAAGCGCCACCAAGATGACCGGCATGCTCAGTCGGGTCGTGATCATGAACGTGATCGCCATGTCCGTTTTTCCACCAAAATACCCGGCCGCGACTCCTAACGTGGTGCCGATCAGGGCGGAAATGAACATGGCGGCAATACCAATGAACAGCGAGATCCGGGCACCGTAGATGACCCGGGACAAGTAATCGCGTCCTAAATTATCGGTCCCGAAAGGATGAACCCAAGTCCCATCGTCATGCCAGATTGGACTGATCAACCTGCGGGAGAGATCTTGGTCATACGGATCGTGCGGAGCAATCAGCGGGGCGCAAATCGCCATCAACACGATGATAGCAAAGATGCTACCGCCGATGGTGATTCCCAAGTGACCAAACATGCGCCGTCGCAGGAGTTGTGCAGGAGAAGGCTCCAGCAGTTGTTCGTCCGCAAGACTGAAGGGGGTGTTGGTGGTGGGCATGGTTGTGGGGTTATCGTTGCGGTGTCATCAACTTACACGGATTCGAGGGTCTAGGTAGGCGTTCAGCAGATCGGCAAAGTAGGTGAGTGCGATGTAGATGCAGGCGACCACCAACACGATGGCTTGCATCATCTCAAAGTCCGAACGCTGAATGGACTGCCACGCGAGCCTGCCCAGTCCGTTCAAGGAAAAGATGCTTTCAATGACAATGGACCCACCCAGCATGAACCCCAACTGCACAGCGGAGAGCGACACCACTGGAATGATGGCGTTGCGGAGGGCGTGCTTGAAGAGCACCACTGGAGGTCGTAAACCCTTGGCGCGTGCGGTGCGGATGTAATCTGAGGAAAGCACATCGAGCATTCCGGCCCGGGTGAGACGCATGATGGCCGGAGTCGCGTAGTAGCCGAGGGCGACCGCAGGCATAATGAAATTCTTCCAAGAATCGCTTCCGGAAATCGGCAGGAGCCGCCACTTCACCCCGAAGAACAGAATCATCAGCAGCGCGAAAAAGAAACTGGGCAGCGCCTGTCCGACTACTGCTAAGGAAAGCGCAAAGCGGTCGAGTATTGTGTTGGGACGCACGGCGGCAAGCACTCCGAGCGGAACTGCTAGCAGCAGGGCAAAACTAAGCGCCAGCCCCCCCAAGGTCATGGTGACCGGCAAGCGCTCCAGAATGATGTTTGAAACCTCCGTCTTCAGGTAGTGCGAGCGGCCAAAATCCCCCTGAATCGCCCGTCGTGCCCAATCAAGGTATTGCACCGTGACAGGACGGTCAAACCCGTAGTGTACCCGCACATACTCGATGTCCTCCTCAGTGGCTGCCTCCCCAGCCATTGCAACGGCAGGGTCTCCGGAAAGCCGGAGCAGCGTGAAGACCACCACCGAAACTGTGATGGCCACAAGCAGCGCGACGCCGAGACGCTTGAGCGCGTAGGCAAACAAGAGTCAAAATCCTCTGGCAAGGTTGATCCGGGAAGCCCGAATCAACCAAATCAGCGTGCGGTTACTTCCACCTAGCCGCGTAGAACTGCGGAATCTCATCCGGAGTTGGAGTGAAGTCCAAGTCCTTGTTGAACGCATAATACTTGGCGTAGGTGAACATCGGCAACCAGTACAGGCTCCCCGAAATCCGAGTGAGAGCTTTCTTGTAGTTGTCTATGCGGACTTGCGGATCCGTCGAGGTGTCCGCCGTTTCCAGCCAGGCTTTCAACTGCGGGTCCATCGCGTAGTCATCCCGCGTGTTCTTGAAGAAATGGCTTGTGATCGCAGAGACATCATTGACCGAATACGAACCCCAAGTCATCTGGTGGAAAGGAGTTTTCGACTCCCACACCAAACCGCGCAGCGCCTTGTACTGCATGTACTTGAGATTGGCCTGAATGTCGATTTTCTTGAGATCGCCAATCACTGCTTCGGTGAACTCCCGCTGCCGATAAGCGTAGATGTCCGTTTCAAAGCCATTGGGATAACCTGCTTCGGCCAGTAGCTTTTTCGCCAGTCCCGGATCGTAACTGTACTGAGGAACGTCTTGGGTGCAGCCGAACTGTGATGGATAGCACGCAGAGTGGATGACCGCAGACGCGCCTCCCACGAGATGCTTGGCGATAGCCTCCCGGTTGATGGCATGAGCAACGGCCTTCCGGACTTTGTAATCCATGAAGGGTGTTTTGTTGCCACCTTTTCCTGAGGAGTTGAACTGGATGTAACTGATGCGCATCGTCGGTGCGTTCACGACCGTGATTGGGCCCATGCTTTCCAGTTGCTCTGCTTTGTCCTTGGAGACATCCCAAATCCAATCAACCCCGCCGGTGATGAGTTCGGCGATCTGGGCTTCCGGATCGCTGATGATTCGGAAAACGATCTTGCCAATCGAGGGTTTACCCTTGGCGCCCTTGAAATAGTTCTTGTTCAGTTCAAAATGGACGGATTCTCCGGGCACCACTTTGGTGATTTTGTAAGGACCCGTTCCACTGTCGACTGGATTGACAGCACCAAAGTCTTTTTTGCTTCCGGCAATTGGAGCCTTCTCCCAGAATCCAACGGGGAAAATTGGGGTTGGTCCTGCCAAGTATTCCAGCGCCGCAGGAAAGGGCTTGAGCAAATTGATACGAACCTTGTAGTCACCCAACCTCTCGGCGTTCTTGATCCAGTTGACATTGCGTCTGGTGAGGACACCACTTTCCTCCGACGCAACATGGTTGAAGGTGTAAACCACATCGTCGGCGCTAAATTTCTTGCCGTTGTGGAAGGTAACATCATTCCGGAGGTCAAACTCCAGCGTGACCGTGTCCACCCACTTGTAGGAGGTTGCCAGCAGCGGCTCATACTCAAAGGTCTTGGGGTTGCGGAACAAGAGCGTGTCCCAGCCCATGTACGACATGACCACGACTTCACGGGTGTTGTTGTAATACGGCAGGGCGACATCGAGATCCCGGTCCGTAGTCCAAGTAAGTGTGTTATTGCTCTTGCCTGCAAATGCAAGGTTTCCGACGCCGATCAACACCAGTGTGAAGACCGCGATGAGTTTGAAACCGAAGTTCTTGAGCTTGCTCATAATCGTCCTTTCCATGCCTAAGCATAAGTGGGTGGAATGAACTGCGCCGTCAATCCGGATGAAGGCACACCGTAGAAATGGTAGTTGTATCCCTTTGCTTGTGAAGAGGCAACTGTTTTTTAGGTGCGCTGTTAGGATTGGCAGAAGCGGTTACATCTTCTCGTCAAGCCAATCTGCTGCGATGGCATCGGGAGGGCGGTCTTCCGGATTGCCCCAGCCACCACCACCGGGGGTTTGGACGACCACCATGTGACCCGGAGCAAGGCTGAAGGTGGTTTTTCCGGGCAGTTCCGTAGTCTGCTTCCCTGCATCCACCAGAAAATGGGCGCCCACTTGACTGGATTTGCCCCCGCACAAGCCATACGGAGGAATGATGCGACGCTCCGCTGAAAGTGAAACCCGCGCCTCATGGCCGATGGCCCGGACCGAACGTGTCACGCCCAAACCGCCCCGGTGTTTTCCCGCGCCCCCGCTTCCATTGCGGAACTCGTAACACTCCACCCGCAAAGGGTAGCTGATCTCCAGTGCCTCCACAGGGGTGTTCATGGTGTTGGTCATGTTGCACTGCACACCATCGGTGCCGTCACCCCAAGGCTTGCCTCCCTCACCTCCGGCAATGGTTTCGATGTAGGTGTAGGGTCGGCCATTACGGGGATCGATCCCACCGACACCAATCAGGTTCATGGTGCCCTGACTTGCGGCATGAACCTTGTCCGGTGCAAACTGTGCCGCCGCCTTTAACACCGTGTCGCAGACCCGATGCGTCGTTTCAGTGTTGCCCGCACAAACAGCAGCAGGTCGCTGGGCGTTCAAAAAACAGTTTTCCGGAATGCAGATTTCGATGGGGCGGAAGGTGCCGCCGTTCACAGGAATTTCCGGATCGGTGAAAATCTTGATGGCGTAAAAGGTGGCCGAATACGTCATTGGAGCAACGGCGTTGATGTTGCCCTTCAGCGCTCCTCCGCTCCCCGCAAAGTCGATTGAGAGGGTTTCTCCTGCGATGGTGATGGCGACCTTGACCGGAACGGGATCGAGGGTCACGCCATCGTTGTCCAAGGCATCCTCGGCAACATAGCAGCCATCGGGAAGTTCGGCGATGCGTTTGCGGATGCGGCGTTCGGCGTAATCCAGCAAGGCGGTCAACCCCGCCTTCAATTGTGCGGAACTTCGCTTTTTGGCAAGCTCCTGTAAACGTTTCTGTCCGGTGCGCAGAGCAGCGAGTTGGGCGTTGAGGTCGCCGGAACGTTCATACGGGGTGCGCACGTTGGCCAACACCAAGGCCATCACGTCCTCTTGACGTTCCCCTTTGCGGTACAGTCGCACAGGCGGAATCACCAAGCCTTCCTGATACACCTCGGTGGAACGTCCGGGCATGGAGCCGGGTTCCATGCCGCCCACGTCAGAGTGATGCGCCCGGGTGGAAACATAGCCGATCAACTCGCCCTCGTGGAACACCCCACCAAGCAGCGTGATGTCCGGAAGGTGCGCTCCGCCGATGAAAGGATCGTTGACCAAGACCACATCACCGTCCTCCAGCGGAGTCGTTGCTTGCAGGATTTGCCGCAAGGCCACCAGCATGGACCCTAAGTGAACGGGCACATGCTCGGCTTGCGCGACCAGTTCCCCTTGGGCGTCGAAGATTGCGCAGGAGGCGTCCATGCGCTCTTTGATGTTGGGAGAGAACGAGGTGTTTTTCAACACCGCGCCCATTTCCTCGGCGATGGACTGCAAGCCATTGCGCAAAACCTCCAACGTGATGGCGTCAATCTCAGAAATTTGCGGAGTGTCAGGCATGGGAATCTCCTTGGCCAACAGAGACCAGCAGGTTGCCATACGCATCAACGGTGGCGTAATCTCCGGGATGCAACAAGGCGGTGGAGGACAACTCCTCGATCACCGCAGGACCGCTGATGTGGTTCCCAGCCAACAGAAATTCCCGCCCCCACACCGGAGCATCGTGCCAGCCTCCGGGTTTAGCGGAGTTGCTTGGCCCACAATACACCTGACGCCGACCGGATTGCGCCTGTGCAGGAGGAACGGAGTCCCCCTCAGCTAATTTAGGGAGGGAGAACGGAGGCCGTCGACCAATGGCCAGCACCCGCAGGTTGACAATTTCAAGCGGAGCCGAGTCATCCGCATGGCCGAATTTTTTGTAGTGGGTGTTGTGAAACTGTTGCTCCAGCCAAGCTGCACTTGCGCAGTTGTGCAGGTTGCAGGGAATCATCAATTCATAACTTTGTCCGATGTAGCGCATGTCGAGGATCGTGGTCAGGTTGCGGGCTTCCGGAGTCACACCGTCCTCGGCCAGCAGTTGGACGCCTTTCTCCAGCAGCGGAGCAAAGCGTTGCTGCAAGTCCTCTGGACAAACGTCCACCAGCGGTCGAACTTGGGTTTCCACCAGATCGTGCCGCAGGTCCGACATCAACATACCCATCGCGCACAGAATGCCCGGAGCCGGGGGGATCAACACGGTGGGGACACCGAGGCTGGCGGCAACCGCGCAGCTATGCAGAGAACCCGCGCCTCCGAAAGAAACCAACGCAAACTCGCGGGGATCGTGTCCCCGTTCCACCGAAACCACCCGGACCCCGCGTTCCATGTTGGCGTTGGCCACTCGGATGATGCCCTCTGCGGCACTGACCACGTTCATCCCCAGAGGGTCGGCAATGTGTTCGAGGATCGCTTGTTGAGCGGCTTCGGCATCAAGTGTCAACTCCCCGCCCAAGGCCGTGGTGGTGCCCAAGCGACCCAGCATCAGGTTGGCGTCGGTCACGGTTGGCAGCGTTCCCCCCCGACGATAACACGCCGGGCCGGGTTGGGCCTCCGCACTTTGCGGCCCCACTTTCAATGCTCCCCCTTCGTCAATGTCGGCGATGGACCCGCCTCCGGCCCCGATGGCGTTGATGTCAATCACCGGAATGCGCACCGGCAAGCCCTCCAGCGAGGCTTGGCTCGTGATCTGTGGAGTCGAATCCACGATTAGGCTAATGTCCGTGCTGGTTCCGCCCATGTCCATCGTGATGATGTTCGCAAGTTTGCAGCGGGCCGCGATTTCAGCGCTGGCGACCACCCCCCCGGCGGGTCCGGACAGGATTGTGTGGACGGGTTTTTTGCGGGCTGACCCCAAGGTCATCAAACCTCCGGAGGCTTCCATGACCATTACCGGAGTTTGCGGTGACAGGCCGAGTCCGGAGCGCGTATCCGCCAATTTGGTTTCCAGCGAGGCAAGGTAGCGATCCATGATCGGAATCAGGTACGCGTTCAAGACCACCGTGCTGGCGCGTTCGTATTCCCGGAATTCGCGGATGATGTCAGTGGAAATGCAAACGAACACGCCGGGCAGGTGGGCTTCCAAAACGGAGCGCACGGTTTGCTCATGGACGGGGTTGGCGTAGGAATGCAGCAGACAAACCGCAACCGCTTCGGCTCCGCTATCGCGGATTTTTTCGGCCACGGCCTCAATTTCCGCAAGGTCCAGCGGCTCCAATTCTGTGCCAGTGTAGTCCAATCGACCCCTGACTGTGTAGCGGTCAGCACGCCGGGCCAGCGGCGGGGTGCGGGAAACACGGTAATCGTAGAGCTTGGGGCGTTCTTGTCGGCCAATCTCCAGCAGATCACGAAACCCCTGATTGCCCACAAAGGCGGTTTTGGCCCCCTTGCGCTGAATGACCGCGTTGGTTGCGGTGGTCATGCCGTGGCCAACGTAACTCACTTCGCGCCCGGATTTTCCTAACGCGGCCAATACGTCACACATGCCCTGCACCGTGCCCACCGCGAGATCTTCCGGTGTGGTGGGCACCTTGCTGACTTGAAAAATACCGCGTTCCTCATCGTAGGCCAGTGAGTCGGTGAAGGTGCCACCCACGTCAGAGGCGATGCGGAGGGCATCCGTGGATTTCATGGTTTCCTCCCAAGTTGAACCGCAGTTCGCTTGCTCTCGCATGTGCTGGCAGGATTCATCCGGTTTCGCATTCAAAACCGCACAGATTGGGCTTTTTCTTGTCAAACTCCATGCCGATCACCAGTGCGTGGCGGTTTGCAGTGTCGGAAATCTCAGCACGCTTGACCCCGCGCTCGGCGGCGCAGAGCGGTGGTGTGAAGAGAAAGAGGAAAAGGGCCAGTAGGGCCAGTGGAACCAGCTAAGTCGTGTGGTGGAGTAGAGAATGTCTGCGCATGTGCCTCCGTGGATGGGAGCGGGAAAGATGGTTTGCCGACTCTACCACTCTCCGCAGGGCAGGGCAAGGGTTTTTGCCACGGGTTTTCACGGAAGGGCGTGGGTGGTTCCTCTTTTATCCGTACAATCCGTGGTTCATGCTTTTTTTCAGCCGCGAAGGGTGCGAAGCCCCGCGTGGCCTCGTTGTGGGACAATCAGGCCGTGGACTTGCATTGCATGCACTACACACGGGCATGAACTGCGCTTTTGCTTTTGGATTCACCACCGAGACACGAAGGACACAGAGACCTGTTTTTTCTATCCTTTTTTTCTCTGTGTTCTCCGTGGCCCGTGGTGAAAAGTGCAGCTTGTCACCGTTGGCAGTATCGTTGAGATTAGCAACAGGAAAAGAGATGACACACCCCTTTTTGAATGAGATCCTCCAAACCCGTCGGCAGTTTCCGGACCACTGCAACCCCAACCTGCTGGCGCTGGCGATTCGGGACCGCCTTGCCCAATTGGATTGCCACCACGTCTCCTTGCAAAACCCCACCAAACAAGCCCTCTCGCTGCCTACGGTGGATCAGGTCATGCAGCAGCTTGGTTACGCGCAGGAGCGTTCTCACGGAAAAAAGTTTTACACGGAAGCGCTGGCAAATTGATCCAAAAACGGACCTTCTGCTTCCTCCGCTCTCCTCCTCGATTCCGTTCTCGATCCTCCTCACAATCACGCTCACCACAGGTTTTTTTTTGCTGGCAAAGCCCGTGCTTGCCCAGTTCTCCCTACTTCCACAAATAGATCGTTTGATTCGCACCACGCCCACGTCTTACGAGGATTGCATCCTCAAGAATTTGCGCAACACGGCAAGTGACGTGGCGGCACAAGCGATCATTGAAGCGTGTCAGGCCAAGTTCAACACGGAGGCTCCAATCGTCTCACGACAGGAGAAAGTTTTGGAGGAAACCACGCTTTCCAAAAAAGACCTCGGACGGTTGACCGGAAAGCTGGGGTGGATGGATGGGGAGGGGGTGCAGGTGTGGGTGGTGAACCGGACGGAGCGCTGGGTTTTGGAGCAGGTGACGTTGGGGATAGAGCACTGGAATCCGGAAGCCGCCGGAGTGGTGTCGGTGCTGTTGGTGTCTCCCCCGTTGCAAGGCGCCGCCCGGATTCCGCCGGGCTATGGCATGTGGGTGCATTTTCAGGGGGGCAGCCCCCACACCTTGATCCACCTTGAACGTTGGTGGTTTGAAGCCGCGTCCGGATTTCAACGCGCCGTCGGGCCAACCCCTGCCGAGCAAGCCGAACAAGCCCGGCAGCAGGTGCGGGAACTCACGATTCCGTGAACCCGCCTTTGGTCATTTTGGCAGGGTCCAGCGCCTTGTCCAATTCTTTGGAATTGAGGTCGCACATTTCCAGCGCCACTTCCTTGAGCGCCCGGTTTTCGGCAAAGGCTTTTTTGGCGATTTTCGCGGCGAGGTCGTAACCGATCAGCGGATTGAGCGCAGTCACAAGGATCGGATTCTTGCCAATCAGGGAGCGGATGTGGTCTTCGCGCACGACAATTCTTGAAACCGAGCGTTCCGCCCAGTTGCTGCAGGTGTTCGCCAGCAAGCGGATGGATTCGAGTAGGCTGTGCGCAACCATCGGCAGCATCACATTCAACTCAAAGTTTCCGGAAAGCCCCCCCACGCTCACCGCCGCATCGTAGCCGATCACCTGCGCACAGACCATCGCGGCGGATTCCTCGATCACGGGGTTGACCTTGCCGGGCATGATGGACGAGCCGGGTTGCAGCGCGGCAAGTTGGATTTCGCCCAGTCCGCCGTTGGGTCCGGAGTTCATCCAGCGCAAATCGTTGGCGATCTTCAGCAAACCGACCGCCACCGTCTTCAACTGCCCGCTCAACTCCACCGGAGCGTCCACCGTGGCCTGCGCCTCGAAGTGGTTTTCGGCCTCCCGGAACGGACAACCCGTCAGCTTGGCGACTTCTGTAGCGAATTTTTTGGGAAACTCCGGATGCGTGTTGATGCCCGTGCCGACGGCGGTTCCGCCCATGGGCAACTCCGCCAACCTTTCCAGCGCAGATTCAATGCGTTCGCGTCCCAAGGTGAGCTGTCGGGCATAACCTCCGAATTCTTGCTCCAGCGTGACTGGCATTGCGTCCATCAGATGCGTACGGCCTGTTTTGACCACATGCGCGTATTCCTTGCCTTTGGCGAGAAAGGCGTCCTTCAAGGTTTGCAGCGCGGGCAGCAACTGCTCACGGACTTCCGTGTAGGCTGCAATGCGCAGGGCGGTCGGAAAGGTGTCGTTCGAACTTTGCCCGAAGTTGACATGATCGTTGGGATGCACCTGCACCGAGAGTTCCGGTTGTCGTTCCATGGCGCGATGCGCGACCACCTCGTTGGTGTTCATGTTGCTCGACGTCCCGGAGCCGGTCTGGTAGATGTCGATGGGAAAATGACGGTCGAGCTTGCCCGCGATGATCTCCTGCGCGGTGGCCTGAATCGCCGAGGCCACATCTTCCGGAATGTGACCCATGCCGACGTTGACCTTGGCGGCGGCGAACTTGACCTGCCCAAGTGCCCGGATGAGGGAACGTGAAATGGGGGCGCCGCTGATGGGGAAGTTGTTCACGGCCCGCTGGGTTTGTGCGCCGTAAAGGGCGTCCTGCGGCACCTGCACCTCGCCCATCGAGTCTTTTTCCAAACGATACGAATCTGACATCTTGCTCCTGTTTAGTTCAAGTTTAGTGGAAAGCTGAAAAGTCAAATTTAGCACAGAGGGGCTGCGAACTCCGAGACAAAAAACAGTCCGCGCTCAAAACGTGAGCCAGCGTTGCCGCACCGCGCCGCTGGCCCGGAACAACTCCTCCCAGAAGATTTGGTGTTTCTGGGCCTTGTCCGGTAATTTGAAAGGAAACTCCCGGTAGTACACCTCCAAGTCCACCTGATCAAGATCCAGTGGTGCCAGAAACGGTGCTAGGGTCAGCATGATTTCGAACTTGCTGGTGTTGTAGTGAGAGAAGGCTGCGGTGTGTTCCATGAGATCGGAGAGCAGGATCAGTCGTCGCTGGGGGACTCTCCAGGTGAAATCCGGGCGACGCAAGACTTTCAGAAGCGATTGGTAAATGGGAGATTGCGGGGCGACTTGGGCTCCAGTGAGGTCAAGGATGACCTGATCCAGCGGTTCCTCAAAGCGTCGTTCAAAGAACCGCTGCACCTGCTGAGGATTTTCGTAGAGTAGGTTCGCGTCCTCTCTGTGTCCGGGACTGCACATTGAAAAGCGTTGATCTTCGAGGACTCCGGTGGTGTCAGTGACGGTGAAGACAGAGAGCTTGGCGTGCGGGCGCAGCGCAGCGCGCTCGCGGAGCAGGAGTTTCCGGAAGATCACCGATTGCAAGGGGGTGAGCGGATCGGTACGATCCACCAAAATCAGCACATGTGTCTGGAGAGGAACTTCTAGCAGACAAAGGGTTTGGGGATCATAGGCTTTGGAAAAGAAGCGGGGGATCAGGGCAATGACCAGCACAAGCAACGTGCCGAACCCCAGCAGGGCGAAACCAAGGATGGTTTGCTTGTGCTTCCGGGCTTTGGGGGTCATGTCGGTGGCTACATCATCGTCTGAGGTAGTCCTTCCTCCATGATGACCTGATCGGCGGAATCCTCAATGTCTTGGAGCCAGTCCCTGAGTCCTGCAATTTCTTCCTCCACGCGCTTGTTGACCTGATCGCGCAACACCAACATTTGATCCCGGAGGATTTCCAACTCCTGGGTGACACCCCCAATACGGCTGGTGAAACGATCCTCTGCATTCGTCACTCCAAACAGCACCAGTGCTTCCGGAACACCGAAGTGCTTGGGAGGATTGGACGTGCGTGCCTGCTGGTTCTCTTCCTGATAGAGCCGCACCAGAATTCCATAGTTGCGGACGATGCGCTGCTGGAGTTCGCCGACGGACTGCTCCAGCGTCTTGAGTTGATCGTGATCGACCTGCAACTCCAGCACCTGAGATTTCACCTCGCTGATACGGGCTTCGTACTCGCTCACGGTCCTGTCTCCGACTTCAAGAATGGCATCCCTGAGAATTTCGCGGGTTTCCTCGTAATCCTCACGGGAGTCCATGTGGGAGCGGTACACTTGTCCATAACCCGGATAGGGGTCATCGAAGGTGTAACCGTCCATGCAGCCAATCACCGCGATGATCAACGTGACAAAAATCAGGAAGAGGGACGCGACCGCTCCAATGCCCATCGGGTCTTCCATGATGCGTTCATACGCATAGGTGTCCGCGCTTTCTGGAGAGAGGGTGAGTGCTGCACGGTAGTGTGCGGTGATGAGAGCCAAGGCGCCGATCAGCAAAACGTAACCCGCTGTGGCGATCGTTCCGACTCCACGCCACCAGGGTTCGATGTGGTGAAAGAGCGGCAGCAGTTTCCAGCCGAAGATGAAGGAAAAGGCGACATTGATGAAAGAGATCACCAGAGCCTGCGTGAATCCTCCGGAAAGGCCATAGGGGCTGGCAGCAGCGAAGAATCCGCTGTTGATCGCTGCCTCGACTGCGAGGATCAGCACCATCACCCCGAAGTGATAGATGCCGGTGAGCGGGTAGTTGGCTTCACGCATCAGATTGTTGGCCCTCCGGAACTCCCGCAGTTCTAACATGCGTTTGCGCTCGGTGCGACGCTTTTGCGCAAGCTGGTCGGCTGATTTAAGTTTTTCGATGGAAACGAGGTGCAGGAATTGCGCATAAACCGGCTCCGGCTCCGGCTTGCTGCGGGCGACCAACCGTTCCTCCATCCGTTTCTGGATTTTCGATTTAAGACCGGTGAAGGGCGCCTGCAAATCATCCTCGACCTGTTGGAATCCGGACTGGATTTGCATCTGGTGGCGGTCGGGCAGCTTGTCGTTGGTGGCCGGACGCTCCTCCTGGCCTTCTTGTGCCGCGTCCTCGCGGATGCGTTCGCTGTTTTTGAGGAGGTAGTCCGTGATGCGCGACTCCACCATGTTTCGCATTTCTATCAGTTCCTGCATGGAATCACCCTAGTCGTTCACTTTGGTTGTCATAAAAGCACTTTGGTTGCGACATGATGTGGAATGGAACTTTGGAGTTAGCCAACGATCTGCTATTTTGAAGTGTTGCAAAGTCCATACGCATTCAACCATAACTTGCCCGCATATGCTATTTCGGTTACTTGATCGCCCCGACCTGCTGGTCATCTTGACGTTCTGCCTGATCTTTGCGCTCTCTTTCCATGAGTTCGCCCATGCGTGGGTGGCCAACCGTTTTGGCGACCCCACGGCCAAGCTGGCCGGGAGGCTGACCACCAATCCCTTGGTCCACCTCGATTTGATGGGTGGGTTGATGCTGCTCATGGTTGGAATTGGTTATGCTAAACCAGTGCCCGTCAACCCCAGAAACTTCCGGAATCCCAACGCAGAGTTTTTTGTCGCTGCCGCCGGGCCTGTGATGAACCTCGCGCTGGGCCTCTTGGCGGGGCTGTTGTTCAGTGGATTCCGCACTTCCGAATTTTGGTACAACAGCCCCATTCCGTTGGAAGAGCTGTTTTACCTGTTCATGCTGCTCAACTTCAACCTCTTCTTTTTCAACATGATCCCGGTCGGCCCGCTGGACGGCAGCCATGTGCTTCCCCGTTTGCTACCCCGTGATTTACGCAGGCGCTACGAGGACTGGAATTTCCGCTTCGGTACCATGCTGCTGATCGGATTGCTGGCCGCCAGTTACTTTCTGCCGGGTTTCAGCGCCTTCCGGTGGATCTCCCAAGCCAGCCGCCAAATGATCATCGTGCTGCTTTGATTGCTCTGTCTTTCTGCTTTTCTCCAAATAAAACGTGAACACCAACGATTTGCAAGCGGTCTTCGATGCGTATTTCAAGCAGGCCGCGTCCTCCTCACAACAACTGCTTGGGCTGGAGGTCGAGTGCTTTTTGCTGCGGCCCCAGTCGCCACCTGACACTCCGGTTGCCGATCCGGAGTTTGTCCCGTTTCAACCACTGCCGATGGAGGGCGCGGCCAGCATCCGCAAGCTGTTGGAAGCACTTGCGGAACTCCCCGAATGGCAGAAGGTGTGGGAGCATCCGCTTCCGGAAGAGTCTGTGCCTTCCCGCTTGCTGGGGTTGAAGCAAGAGGACGGCTCGTCCATTTCCGTGGAACCCGGAGGGCAGTTCGAGCTGTCCGATGCTCCGCGTGGTGAGTTGCAGGAAATTCAGTCCGCGCTGGAAAAATTCTACACTTCCTTGAACAACGTTCTCCGTGAGTGGGGTGGACGGACCCTGCATGTGGGCACCCAGCCGTGGCTCACTCCAGACCAACTCCCGTTTTTTGGGAAGCGTCGCTATCAGGTGATGTACGATCACATGCCTCGGGTCGGCAGACTCGGACGCTGGATGATGAAGGCGACCTCCGGAACCCAGGTCAATCTCGACTACCACTCGCAGGAAGACCTTGCGCGCAAGTTTGTTTTGCTCAACCGCCTCAGCCCCTTCTTTTCAGCCTTGTTCGCCAACAGCCCTATCAAGCAAGGCGAACTCAACGGTTCGCTGTGCAACCGTATGGTGGCGTGGGCGGACACGGACCCGGATCGCTGTGGGTTGCCGGAAGCCTTCGTCAACCGCAACTTCCAGATTCAGGACTACCACGACTGGACGCTCAACGCCTCACCCTACCTCTTGCTGCAAGGGGATCGCAAGTGGTTGACGGCAGGGCAATCCTTCCAGTCCCTGCTGGAGGCTCCCCCCGAAGGGTTGGTGCTCTCTCCGGACGATTACGATGCCCACCTCAATATGCTCTTTCCGGACATCCGCATCAAGAACGTCATCGAGGTGCGGGTGTTTGACGCGCTACGCCCCGAATGGACGATTGCGGTGCCTGCGCTGTTGAAAGGGCTTGTGTACTCGGAAGCCGCCTTGGCGAAGCTAGAAACGTGGTTGCTGGATTTTGAGGTGGAGCAGTTTGGCGTTTTCCGGAAAGCGGCGGCCAAAGATGGAATCCGTGCAGAAGTCGGCGCCGTTGATTTTGCCAAGCTCGGAATCCGCATCATGGAAACCGCACTGGAGGGGCTGGGATCGTCTGAAGAGAAGTGGCTGCTGCCCTACTTTGACCGCTACACCAAACACCAGTGCATGCCTGCCGATGAGGTCGTCGCAGGATTTGAGCGTAGCGGAAGTTCAGTAGGACGTTGGCTGAAGAAGTTGCTCCCGGACCCTAATGTTTAACTGGCAGGTTCATGGGCTGGAACTCCCTTCCGGAGCGCACCACTGAGGGGCGTTTATCGTCCACCATCCCGGAAACCCGCACAGCGAGTTTGCCATTGCTGGCTCCCATGTTGCCCGTGAACATCGGGAAACCGTTGATCCGCAACGTCACCTGCCCGTTGTAATCTCCGACGGACAGCACCTGTCCCGCTTCCAAATTCTGTCCGGTGTTTTGAATCCGGACTGTGCCGACTTCGGAAACCACGTCGTACTTCTGCTCCATCAGCAGCGAATTGAACTCGCCCTTGGGCAGGGTGGCGGCATCCTCAATGGATTCTGGCGCCCAAACCTTGCGGGGGCTGAGCCGACTGAGCGTCTTGTCTATTGCAGCATAGGGCAGGCAGAGCAGCATCCGGGTTTGTCCCCCTTGGCGCACCACCCCCTTCCCCTCTGCCGAGGCGTGCTTGAGGACGATGGGGCAAACGAGGGTCCGTTCAAAGGGCAGCATCACTCGTGCCCGGTGCTGATGGGTGGTCACGCGCTTGAGCCGGAGTTCCATGCGCTCGATTGGCTCCCACGCTCGCTCGTAGTCACGCAGGATGTGGATGAGCAACGCCTGCATCTCTTTTTGGTACTTGCCCAGAAATTCTTCGAGAGACAACTGCTGCTCGGCGAGTCCCGGAATTTTCCCGGACATCATCGAGTAGGTGAAGCCGTCATCCAGCAGCAGCAGCCCACGCTTTTGCCCGTTGCACTCGAAGATGTAAATGGGCTGGTGCGTGACTTGGGAGAGCACGTTCCCGAAGCGCTCCCAGTACACTGTTTCCGGAGCGACCTCGAACAGCCGGTTCACCTCGCGGTAAAGCGTCTGCTCCAACAGCGCAGTCCAACGGTGCGAGGTGATGTCCATCCAGCGGAACTGCCCGGTGGAGACCTTCGCTTCAACAAGGTCGTAGCGTTCGATGTTGAGCTGGTCGGTTGGCTTGTAGATCATGATGGCCGTCCTAGCTATTCCTGCATGATACCGATGATGCGGATACCCAACTTGTCCTCGTTGATCAGCACCATCTCGCCATGCGCGATCACCTTGCCGTCCAGCACGAGGTTGACCGGTTCTCCGGCAACCTTGTCCAGCTCGATGATGCTCCCGTAGGTGATCTGCGTGATCTCCTCACCGGTGAGCTTGGTGCGGGCCACCTCGACCACGACCTCATGCTGAAAATTAAGCAGGCGCTCGGGGCCAGACTGTGCCACCAAAGCCCCACTTTCATCCTTATCCCCGTTCATTGCACTGTCTGTTGAAGTGTTTGAGGCCGCCGCACCAGCCATGGCGGCTGCGGCCGTTCCCAAAGCGATCTCTTCCAATCCGATCGCATCGTCACTCCCGGTGTCTTCGGGAGCAGGTTCTTCCATTGCGGCTTCGTCCAGTTCCGCCAAATCCCCAATTCCGGTGTCCACCTCTTCCAGCAAGTTCGGTTCTTCCGCTCCTTCGTCAGAGGCTTCACCATCGGCAAAATCCGCCAGTTCCGGTTCACTTTCGGCCAAGTCAAACGGATCGTTGCCTGCCAAGTCCGGTTCGGCAAAGTCATCCTCCAAGCTGAAGGGGTCCTCCTCGGAAATTTCCGGTGTGGACTCTTCCTCTGTGCCGCTGGTGGCAAGTTCCGGTTCCGGGGTTTCCTCATCGGAGGTCATGTCGTCCAACTCCAAATCTGGCTCGACCTCCCCGAGGTCAAAATCTCCAAGTTCATCAGCCCCTCCGGCATCCTCAGCCACTTCTGCTGCAAGTTCCGGTTCACTCGCTTCCGCAGCATCGTCGTCACTGCCAACCGCTGCAGTGACTTTCGGCTCGGCTCCGGATTCCTCTGCGGCGGCGAGGTCGATGTTGTCGTCCAATCCCAGGTCGTCGAGTTCGTCCAACCCTTCGATGTCCTCTCCGGAATCAGCTTCTGCGGCAGGTTCCACTGCTTCGTCCTCAGATGCGAGGTCAATGTTCTCTTCCAACTCTGAAGTTTCCCCTTCGGCATCGCTGATCACAAGCTCTCCCTCTTCAGTGATGAGGCCAGCTTTTTCAGCGGGTTCGGCAGCGTCTTCGCCAAAATCGAAATCCCCTGCGTCTTCCAACTCTCCGGCAGTCTCAACTACTTCGGAAAGCATCCCGGAATCCTCGAGATTGCCCACGGCTTCGGTTTCAAGATCGAAATCCTCCAGATCGTCTGCGTTACCCTCCAAGTCAAAGGGGGAGTCGTCCATGTCGGGAAGGTCTAATTCGTCCCCAGCGTCAGGAGTGTCCAACGCGGTGAGGTCCACCTCCTCCATATCTCCTAGGTCCAAGTCTTCCAGATTTGTGTCCTCAGCGCTTTCTGCCATGATTGATCTGCACGGTGTTCAGAATTTTCGCAGCCATGCTGCGTTCCTCGCGGGGTCTTGCCCAGTGGCTATTGTTGTGGCAATCCTAATCGGGTTTGGAGGGTATTGCAAGTTTGATCACCACATACTTCTGGATTGCAGTCATTGCCCCACCCGCTATGCTGTTGCCCATCCAGTCTCTTAGCTTTTCCTGAATCCCAAAAAAGACCATGATGAATCGCATCCTCAACATCAACGCACTTGAAATCCTCGACTCCCGGGGCAACCCCACCGTCCGCGTCCGCGTGCTGCTCGAAGGCGGTACTATCGGCACCGCCTCTGTGCCCTCCGGCGCCTCCACGGGTGTCAACGAAGCCCTTGAACTGCGGGACGGCGACAAGGCCCGTTACAACGGCAAGGGCGTTCTCAAGGCGGTGGAAAACGTCAACACGTTCATCGCTCCGGAACTTGTTGGCAGCGATCCCTTGGCTCAAGCCGAAGTGGACCGTCAAATGCTTGAGCTCGACGGCACCGACACCAAGAACCGCTTGGGCGCAAACGCGATCCTCGGCGTTTCAATGGCGGTCGCTGATGCCGCAGCTCGCTCGCTCGGCCTCTCCCGTTACGCCTACCTCGGCGGGGTCGGTGCGTATCGGCTTCCGGTGCCGATGATGAACATCATCAACGGTGGCGAACACGCGGACAACAGCGTGGACATTCAGGAGTTCATGGTCATGCCCAGTGGCGCACCAAACTTCCGGGAAGCACTGCGCATGGGAGCCGAGACCTTCCACGCCCTCAAGAAAATCCTGCTCAAGAAAAACTACGCCACCAGCGTGGGCGACGAGGGCGGTTTTGCCCCCAACCTCACCAGCAACGAGGAAGCCTGCGAAGTCATCCTGGAGGCAATTCGAAATGCAGGTTACGAGCCGGGCAAGGAGATTACACTTGCACTTGATGCGGCGGCGAGTTCGTTTTGCGAAAATGGCATCTATGATTTCCGCAAATCCGGAGGAGGTCAGAAATCCTCGGAGGAGATGCTGGCATTCTACGAGAACCTTTGCCGCAAGTACCCCATCAGTTCCATCGAAGACCCGATGGACGAGCACGATTGGGAGGGTTTTCAGGCGATCACCACTGCACTTGGCGATCAGGTACAGATCGTGGGAGACGATCTCTTTGTCACCAACACCAAGTTTGTTGCGGAAGGCATCAAGAAAAAATCCGCAAACGCTGTCCTCATCAAGCTCAACCAGATCGGCACGGTCACGGAAACGGTCGAAACCATCCAACTCTGCCAAAAAGCGGGCTGGAACTACATCATCTCGCACCGCAGTGGTGAAACCGAGGACACCTTCATGGCGGATTTTGCCGTGGCAATGGGCGGCGGGCAGATCAAGACGGGTTCGGCCTCCCGCAGTGAGCGCATTGCCAAGTACAACCGCCTGCTCGAAATCGAAGCGGAACTCGGCAAGACTGCGCGATTTGGGCGTTAAGCCAATTTTATCAATCGTTTAAGTTGGGAGAAAACATGACTGCTTCTGTTTCAGTGCTGGGTATCTTTGCCATGGATCTGATTTTTCGTACAAATCGTTTGCCCGTGACAGGTGAAACGGTGGTTGGTAATTCCTTCGCCACCGGACCCGGTGGCAAGGGGTCCAATCAGGCCGTTGCCGCCCGGCGTTCTGGTGCAGAGGTGGTCCTGATCAGCAAGTTGGGCGGCGATGATTTTGGCGATACGGGGCGAAGGCTTTATGAGGGAGAAGGGATTTCATCAGAGTACTTGCTGACGCACCCGGAGGTCGCCAACGCGGCAGCGGTTATCATGGTTAACGAGCAAACCGGGGATAACTCTATCATCGTAGTTCTTGGTGCAGCGGGTGAACTCACTCCGGAAGAGGTGCGAAATGCAGCCTCCGGAATCACCGGTTCACAAGTTTTTCTCACCAATTTGGAGGTGCCGCTGGACGCAATGCAGGTGGGCTTGGAAATCGCTCACCAGCACCAAGTCAGCACCATTCTCAATCCTGCACCCGCTATTGTGCTGGATACGGACATCTATCCACTCTGTGATTACATCACGCCCAATGAAACTGAAGCCGAAATCCTCACGGGTTTGGAGGTGCAAACCGTGGAGCAGGCCGCTGCGGCAGCAGAAAAATTTCTGGAAATGGGCTCCAAAACGGTGATCATCACCCTTGGCAAAAACGGAGTGTATGCCCGCAATGCGGAACTGGCAGAACACATCCCGACCTTCGAGATGGGAGATCGGGTGGTGGACACCACGGGCGCAGGGGATGCCTTTAACGGAGGCTTTGCCGCAGCACTCGCCGAAGGTCTGGCGTTACGGGAGGCGATTCGCTTCGGGAATGCCGCAGCGGCCTTATCGGTCACGAAACATGGGACGGCCCCGTCCATGCCTCAAGCCAATGAAATCCGGGAGTTGCTGAACAGCTAAAGCAGAAATACATCTCGTTTGCACTCCCCCTCAAATCACGCGGTCATTGCCCCCGTCAATCGGAATTTGCGCCCCTGTCGTTTTCGAGAACACAGGCCCGGCCACCGCGGCCACCAATTCTGCAACTTCTTTTGAGGAGACTTCCTTTTTGAGAACATTGCGGGACTTGTATTCGGCAACGGTCATTCCGTAGCGTTGCGCCCGCCCCTGCAAGACTTCCTCTGACCAAAGCCCGGTGTCGTACACACAATCCGGGTGCAACACGTTGACGCGCACCCCGTGCGGCCCAAGCTCCATTGCGGCGATGCGGGCCAGTTGAGTCACGCCTGCCTTAGCCACCGAATAAGCTGAGGCTCCCGGACCTGGCGCAGGGACATTGCGGGAAGCGATGAAGATCACGGAACCGTCCCAGCTTTTTTCGAGAAAAGGTGTCGCTGCGGTCAGCAGTCGCTGGTGGCTGGAAAGGTTCAGTTGCATACTGCGGTCCCATGTTTCGGCATCCATCTCGCCGATGGTTTTCCCTGCCGGAAAATTCCCTGCGTTGCTCACTAGCACATCCAGCCCTCCAAACATCCGCACTGAGAACTCCACGGCTTTGCACAGGGCATCATCGTCGGTCACATCGCAGCAGATGCCCCGCTGTCCGGGCTTGTTCAACATTTGCTCGATTTCAGAATTGAGATCCAGCCCCACCACTGCGGCCCCTTGGGCGTGCAAGGAATCCACGCAGGCGCGGCCAATCCCACTGGCGGCTCCGGAGACGAGCGCCACCCGACCCTGAAAGGGCAACGGGGTTCCGGCCTTGCCGAGCTTGGCCTGTTCCAAATCCCAGTACTCCACCTCAAAAATGTCCGCTTCCGGAAGGCTCTCCCAGCGACTCCATCCCTCCACTGCTTGGATGGTGCGCCTTGTGTGTTCCACAAGATCGGAGATGATGCCGGTTTCCTTGACACTGCGTCCAAAGGCGAGGGTGCCGTGTCCGGGCCAGATGCCCCACCTCGGAGCTGGATCGAGGCAGGTCAGGGTACCGTCGGTGTTGCGTTCAAAATACGCCTGATACCACTCTTGAAACTCCTGAATTTCTTGTTTGGCATCACCTCGCAACACCACAGGCTTGAGCTTGGTGCGCAGCACATGATCCGGAGTGAGCGGTCCGCGAGTGCCGATTTCTGCAACATCTGTTCGGTTGGCGAAGCCTCCGGCCTCGGCTGTTTGGTCGAGTTGCGCCAGCATTGGCTGTCCCTTGGCGAGCGAAACTTGCCTGCGGATTTCTGCGAGTTGCCGTAAATCTTCTTGCACGGAATCGCACCGAGGCGCTTTGGCTCCCTGACGCTGAGCGTGGTTCTCTGCTTCTGTGACAAGGCGGATCATCTTTTCGTAAGACTCCCGGGCATCGTCGTCGAAGGTGAAGATGCCGTGCTGCATGAGAATCATGCCTTCGTATTGACTCCAGTCGATGCCTTGCGTGAGTTCTCGCACTTTGCGGGCCAGCACAAATCCAGGCATGACGTAGGGGATCACCAGCACACGATTTCCGTAAATTTTCCGGATGCACTCGTCTCCGTTCGGGTGGTTGGTCACACCCAACACGGCATCCGCGTGGGTGTGGTCCACAAAGTGGAACGGGATGATCGCGTGCAGAATCGCCTCGACCGAGGGATTCGGCGCCCCCGGATCGGTCATGGCGGCGCGTTGCTGACGCACCATCTCGGTGTCACTGAGGGTTTCCAAAGTGGCCAGTCGTTTTAGCACGTCCAGCTTAACGGGGGCGAATCCGGGGGTTGCGATGGTGGCCAAATCCCAGCCGCTGCCCTTCACAAAAAGCAACTTTTCTGGCTCCCCGAAAAAATTATTGGCGGTGAGTTTGACCGAAGTATTGCCTCCGCCGTGCAGCACGAGGTCCGAATTTGCGCCCAGCAGCCGGGAGCTGTAGACCCGCAACTGCATCAGATCGCCCGCGCAGGCTTGGGCGTCTGTTTCATTCCATAAACTTTTCATTGGGTTGCTCTCTGGCAATCATGTTTGTCAATCGTGAAACATAGGTTTGCTGGATTGGTACTACAAGCTGTTTTCAGCTAGAGTCCATGCTGGCTTTCACATCAAGAGGTGGTGCCCTTGCAGTCGCAGAGGACAAGGTGGTCTTGAGTCACTCATCGAATCAAGCGTCGAATGTTGCTTTGACCGCATTGCGCATTCCTTGCACAATCTGATCGGCTTCACCTTGGGAAATGCACAACGGTGGCGCAAACCCCAGAATGTCACCTTGAGGCATGGCACGGGCAATAATGCCTTCTTTCAGCAGATTCGCCGCCAGAGTCGGACCGACTTTTTTCGCTGGATCAAAGAACTGCCGCTGGTCCCGATTTTCCAGTTGTTGTGTGTTTGACATGTTTTCTCCAGATAGTCCGTGATAAACTGAGAATGGTTTTTCTGTAAAAAATGAACCAGCAAAATTTAGGTGCTAAACTTCCACCGCAACGACCGCAACAGGGTCTCCCCGATCAATCAAGCCCGGAAAATGTCTTCCCATGAGAATGCCGTCCCGTTTGCTGTGATACTCCGTTGGCATTGAATCGGTGCGGTGAATGTCATGCACTTTGGCCAACAGTTCGCCTTCCTGAACCCACGAACCTAAATCCACGCACATTTCCAGCAAACCGCTGGATTCGCTGGTGACGTAACAGCGATAATCCGGCATATCCAAGTTGAGGGTGGGAGCCGTTTCCAAAGTCCCGGAAAGGATTTGCGCGTGTTTGAGTAAATTCCGCACTCCTTTTTTGGCAATGGCGACCGAAGCCGCAGTGGAGCCGCCGCCGCCGCCCAGTTCCGTTGAAATGAAGACTTTGCCCATTTCCTCCGCCGCCGTGTCGTACATTCCGGTTGCGTCAAGCTCCAACAACTTGAGACTGTAAGGCGCGTTAAAGGCTTGCATGGCGGCCACGCAACGTTGTTCCTGCGCCTTGTCCGGAAGCTCATGCGCGGCGCAAAACGAGACAAAATCCAGCGTTTTTCCTCCGGAATGAATATCCAGCACAAAATCGGACAACGGCAACAGCGTTCTTTGAAAAAAATCCGCGATTTTTTCCGTGACGGTTCCACCCGGTTTTCCGGGAAACACCCGGTTCATGTTGCCAGAGTCAATCGGCGAAGTGCGCTTGCCCGCTTGGAACGCCGGAAAATTCATGGCGGGAACGAGGATGATTCTGCCTGAAATTTCTTCAAGCTTGAGCGTGTTGGCTAAATCAAACAGAGCGACTGGGCCTTCGTATTCATCGCCATGATTTCCACCGGTCAGCAGGGCGGTCGGGCCGTCTTCGTTTTTGACGACTGTAACCGGAATCATAATCGCGCCCCAAGCCGATTCATCCCAAGAATACGGGAGTTTCAGATGTCCGTGTTGGATGCCGTCTTTTTCAAAATCAACGGTCGGTGTGATCGGATTAGGGCGCATAGGGCTAATCTTGAACCAGAAATTGTTGATGAACAATCATCGTTTCGCAAATAAATGCAGTGCTCAAGTTGATTTTGGAGGGTTCACAGGTAGTTCTGCCAAAGCCCAACCGTGACCACGGCAAGCAGCATCCAGCCAATGATGCGGTAAAAGACCTCGCTACGGTGCTGGAGCAGTTTTGCATGAAAAAGCAGCCCGCAGCCGTAGCCGACGAGGTGGATCGGAAACAGCCAGAGTTGCCAATCCCAATGGAAATCCACTCCGTTGGCAAACAGCATCACAATCTTGAACGGGGCCAGCAAGACCCAAAGCGCAAGCAGACTGTCCCGCAGTCGCTCCCGTGCGATCCAACGTCCAGCGACCGGTACAATCAGGGGCGAGCCTAGCAGCGCCAATCCGGAAAGGTAGCCTCCGAAGGCGATGGTTGCGTAATCTGCCAGTCGTCCGCCTACAAGCGTTTTGAAAGGCCGGATGTAGTTGATTGCATAGAATCCAACAATGACCTGCACGAGGCCCACCAGCCAAGCATCCGGAAGCGAGATCAGGCCCAACAGCCCGATCACGACTGGAACCAGCATCACGCCCATGATGTGGAAAATCTGCCGCCACGCGATGACGTTGAAACGTAAAAGGACAGTGACGACCCCGGTTGTGAAAACATGGACGGCGGTGATCGGGATGATGTGGATGGGAGAATCGACGAACAGCAGGGCCAGTGGAAGCATGAGGACCAGCCCCCCGAATCCAAAACCGGAGCGGACGAACCCGGACCAGATGAAACATGCGGAAAGCCCGACCAGCGCCGGGGTGGTCAACTCCAAGGAAGGCTGGAGGGTTAGGAGGCGTCTTGGAGGTTGCGGATTTCCTTGCGACCCTGCGTTTCATCGACTCGCCAGAAGAGGTAGCCGCCGATGAAGAAGAGCAGAATGATGGAGGCGATGCTCCAGCGGGCCGACTCCTGCCCCACTTGTGTGAGCATCGCCTCGGTGGGGTCTGCCGGCATGAGCAAGCTGCGAGCAACCAATCCGGAGAGTCCCATCAGCACCGGGCCGAGGATGGCGGCGAACTTGCCGAGCATGTTGTAGAATCCGTAGAATTCGGCAGCTTGGTTGAGCGGAATCAGTCGGGAGTAGTAAGAACGGCTCAACGCCTGAACGCCGCCCTGCACCAGTCCGATCACCGCAGCGAGCGCGTAGAACTCCCACTTCTCCCGCATCTGCGTGCCCCAGATGGTGACGGCCATGTACACCGCAATGCAGAGGAAAATCGATTTACGGACACCCCAATGTTGGCCGAGTTTGCCCCAAACCAGTGCGGCGGGGAAGCCTACGAACTGCACGAGCAGCAGTGCGGTGATGAGGTCGGTGGACTCGAAGCCGATGGAGATGCCGTAATCCACCGCCATACGGATGATCGTGTCCACGCCGTCAATGTAGAACCAGTAGGCGACGAGGAAGAGCATCACCGTTCGCAGTTGTTTGAGCTTGCGTAGTGTCGTGCCAAGTTGCCGGATTCCTGCGGAGATGGCCCCTGAAGTTACCGAGCGTCCCGTGTCCGGTTCCGGAACCCAAACCAGCGTGAACACCGTGAAACCGCCCCACCAGAGGGCGACGGTCACGAAGGACCAACGCACCGCCTCTCCTGCATCGGCGAGTCCGAACCAGTCCGGATTCAGCGTCATCAGCACATTGACGAGGAACAGCAATCCTCCGCCTAAGTAGCCTAGCGCGTAGCCGAAGCTGGAAACGTAGTCAATGCGGGATTCGTCCGCGATCGAGGGCAGCAGCGCGTCGTAGAAAATGTTGGCTCCAGAAAAGCCGATGGAGGCGATCACATAGACGAAAATCGCCAGCAGCCAGTTGCCTTGCTCCACAAGAAAGAGCGCGGCGGTGCCCAACACTCCGAGGTAGGCGAAGGTGCCCAGCATCCGCTTTTTCACAGAGGCTTGGTCAGCAATTGCCCCCAAGAGTGGGGCGAGCAGAGCGACGAGCAGGCTGGCGAGGGCGTTGCCGAAGCCGAGTTGGGCGGTGCTGGTGTTCACGTCCGCACCCGCGCTCCAGTACTGCTTGAAGAAAATTGGGAAGAAACCTGCGACCACGGTGGTGGCAAAGGCCGAGTTCGCCCAGTCATAAAGCGCCCAGCCCCAGACCGAGCGTCGATCCTGACTCATGGCTCAGTTCAATTCCGAGGGATTGGCGGTCTGCTGATTTTCTGCAACCCGTTTTTTGATGAGATTGGCGATTTCCAATGCCTCATGGTTGGTCAGTTCCACCGCGACGAGTTGGTGCAATCGTCCGTCGTTTTGCTTGACGGAGAGCAGCACTCCGGATGGGCTGACCCCGACTTCTACTTGCACATTCATGGTTGCATCCGGATGAGAACGATGAAGCTCAACGCCCGCCTTGGTGCACCTTGAGCTTAGGCTTGCGCTTGCGGAGCGTCAGGGAGGGGCGATGGTAGCCGAAGTATGCACCCAGCCCCCAACCAATGAAGGCCAGCGCCGGAGCTGCGACTTCCGGAGGAGAGAAAATATACTGTGCGCCATAAAGCCCAGCAATCAAGCCAAGCAGCGTTCCGGTCTGCACAAAGCGATCCCGAAACAATAAAAGCAGGCAGTTCAAAAACCAACGCAGCACAAGCCTCGGTAGGAAAGGGGAAGTTTTTCCGGATCCTAGGTGAAACCGGAGCCTTTTGGATCATAAACGACTCCGGGCCAGAGGCAAAGCAAAATCCGAAGCTGCGAGTGCGAAAACCATTGAGACTTCCCGAAGGCTTGTCATTCTGATGGAGACACTCACCCGCATCAGGAGCTTGCATGTCTGTTTCAGAACGTTTTAACCTTTCCGGTAAAGTGGCGGTGCTCTCTGGCGCCAGCCGAGGCATCGGCCTTGCTGCCGCCACCACGCTCGCCCAAGCCGGAGCGCATGTTGTTCTCACCAGCCGCAAGTTGGAGGCTTTGGAAGACGCCGCCCAGCAAATCCGGGACGTTGGCGGGGAAGCCACGCCGATTGCCTGCCACAACGGAGAGCTGGCGCAAATCGCCGCGCTTTTCGAGCAAGTGCAATCCAAGTTCGGACGCTGCGACATCCTTGTCAACAACGCGGCCACTAACCCGCACTACGGTTCGGTGCTGGAGGTGGACGAGAAGATTTGGGACAAGACGGTGGATGTCAACCTCAAGGGGTATTTCTTCATGAGCCAACACGGGGCCCAGTTGATGAAGACGAACGGAGGCGGCTCGATCATCAACGTCGCCTCGATCAACGCCATCCGTCCCATCGGCGGGCAGGTCGTCTATTCGATCACCAAAGCGGCGGTTTGCTCGCTGACGCAGGGCTTCGCCAAGGAGCTTGGACCCAGCGGCATCCGTGTCAACTCGCTGCTACCCGGAATCACCGACACCAAATTTGCGGCGGCGTTGGTGCAAAACGAGCAGTTCATGGAGCAGGTTGTTCCGCAAATCCCGTTGCGACGGGCGGCCCAACCGGATGAAATGTCCGGGATGATCCTCTACCTCGCGTCTGACGCTTCTTCTTACACCACCGGCGCGTCCTTTGTTGTGGACGGCGGTATCCTCGCATAAGCCTGTTATGGACTTCTCGATCCCCCAAGACTTGCAAACGCGGCTGACCGAATTGCGCGAATTCATTGATGCACGGGTGTTGCCGCTGGAACCGAAGCTGCTTGCGGGCGGATTCGCTGCCGTTGAAGCGGATCTGGAAACCGTTCGCAACGAGGTCCGGGAGCATGGCTGGTGGGCACCCAATCATCCCAAGGAGTGGGGTGGACAGGGCTGGGACTTGCTCAGCCACGCGCTTGTGCTGGAAGTGCTGGGCCGCACCCCGCTCGGACTTTACGCTTTTGGCACCCAAGCTCCGGACGCAGGCAACATCGAACTGCTCCACATGCACGGCACGCCGGAGCAAAAGGAGCAGTGGCTGGGCCGCATGGTGCGCGGGGAAATCCGCAGTTGTTTTGCCATGACCGAACCGCACACTGCGGGGTCGAATCCGGTCATGCTGGAAACGCAGGCCGTGCGGGACGGCGATGATTATGTGATTTCCGGACGCAAGTGGTTTGCCACCGGAGCCGATGGCGCAGGGCTTTGCATTGTGATGGCGGTCACCAATCCGGATGCGCCGCCCTACCAGCGGGCCTCGATGATTTTGGTGCCCAAGGACACGGTCGGGCTCGTCCACGTCCGCAACATTTCGGTGATGGGACACGCCGGTTCCGGCTGGATCAGCCACGCCGAACTGGAGTTTCAGGAGGTGCGGGTTCCCGTTTCGTCACTGCTTGGCCCCGCAGGACAAGGCTTCGTGCTGGCGCAGCATCGGCTGGGACCCGGACGCATCCACCACTGCATGCGCTGGCTTGGGGCTTCCGGACGCGCCCTCGATCTCATGAAAGCCCGTGCCAAATCACGGACGCTCGGACCCGATTCGGTGTTAGCCGACAAGCAGTTGGTGCAGCAACACCTCGCTGTATCTGCAATTGAACTGAACGCCGCCCGCCTCGCCACCCTTCATGCCGCATGGCGCATCATGCAAGACGGGGCAAAGGCCGCCCGCCTCGAAATTTCCCTCATCAAGGTGCAAGTCGCGCAAACCCTCCAGCGCATTGTTGATCGCGCCATCCAAGTCCACGGTGCCCTCGGTGTCACGGACGACACCGTCCTCAGCTTCCTCTACCGCGAGGAACGCGCCGCCCGCATTTACGACGGAGCCGACGAGGTCCACCTCGCCAGCATCGCCAAACAATTGCTCAAAGCTTAGCGAATCCCGGCAGGTAAAACGTCTCAGCTTCCTGTGAGTGGACCACCCCCCAAGCAAAGAAGGGTTCCGCACCGTCGTTTTTGACGAGGGCGACGTCTTTGAACCAGATGCGCTCCTGTTCGCCTCTGGGGTAGAGCAGGTGGGTGCGACGACCATCCCCGCTTCCAATATCCAATCCCGTGTGGCAGTGCCGTTCACGTCCAGTTCCTCCAAGTCCATTTCACGAGGTGCTGGCTCAGCAGGAATCGTTGGGAATTCCCCAACAGACAAACTTAACGTGAGTTTTGGATAAGAGTGCCCCTCTTTGGCAAAGGGGGGCAGGGGGAATCCCAAGTGTCTCCCCAGCTTAAAAATCTCCCTCAATCCCCCTTTTAGGGGGAAGCCCACCGGAGCCGCTCTTTTCGCTTATCCAAAACTCACGTAAACTTAAGCTCAAATAGACGGACCTCCGGGACTTCATTTGCAATGTGCTTGCTCAGGGAAACACCAATTCCGGGCGAAAATCGGCGAAGCTCTCCAGCGTTTGTTGGTTGCACTGTTGCTGGAGTGCCGAGCCGGGCAAGACTGCCGATGAGCATTTGTACTTTTGCCGTAGGGCGTTTGTCTTCTCGTTTTCCTCGATGCAGACGGCAACCAGTCCTGCCACAATGCCGTCTTGCCCTTCGACCAGCCGGATGGACGCATCCATCGTGCCGCCCGTCTCAATCCACTGATCGACGAGCAGTACCCGTGTTTGCGGACGAAACGCAGGCTTGCGAAGTTCCATGTCTTGAGTGCGTCCGGAGTAGTTTGTGAAGGTCACCACGGTCGTGTCCACCGGAATCTTCCCGGCCTTGCGCACGGGGAGAAAACCCTTCTGGAGTCGGGTGGCAATTGCGGCTCCCAGCACAAAACCCATCGCGTCCAGTCCTGAAACGACATCAATCTCACTGGCATCGAAGGGGGCGATGAGATCATCCAGCAGTGCGTTGGGAGAAATTTGTGCAGACCGATGCCAACGACACCAGAGCCATGAAAAACAGTCAACGCCTTTTTATCTACCACTGCCTTTCCGCCAGAGGTCAATGCCCCAGACGGCGATGAGCAAGCCCAAGCCGGTCACCACCACGACCTCAAATGTCAGGGCCTCTTCCCAGCCTTGCAGAGCACCGAAGGTGGCCATCAGCCCGCCGATCATGAGATAGGTTGGCGGCACCATTTGGCTGAGAAACGGTCCCAACCGACGGCGCATCCGCACAAGCAGGTAAAGGAAAACAAGGATGATGAGAAATTTCACAAGTTGATGGCAAGGAAACGGGCATCCCGCGTCAGATTGACCAGTACGACAGAGGACGGTGGCGAGCGGGTTTCACTTGAGGATAAGCGAAATCCTGCTCGCAGACAAGGAGAGACTCACGTTCAGCGGGGTTCCAAGTCGTCCAGTTCCCGGATTTCCTTTTCGAGCTGCATCCAAACGGCATACTCATCATGATCTGCCGGGCTGTCGTCCAGCGCGGTGATCCATGTGCCAATTTCGTCCAACTCTTTTTCTTCTCGTGCCTTGATGATGGTCGGGTTGTGCATCCTTGTTTCCTGTCGTGGGTTGAGGTCTTTTGACACTTGGATTTCCTTCAAGGCTCATGCCAGAACCCTAAGAAATTGGCTTGGTCAAAACAGGCAGGTACGATACCCTGTTGGGAGTGTTGGCCTGTGAGCCGCGCTTGAACTGCAACACCGCGTTGCTCAGCAAAGCATCCGCGACACCCAAACCATTCCCCATGTCCAGCACCACCCTTGGTCTTGAAGCTCCCCTCTTGAGCTACCTGCGTTGCCATTCCCTGCGCGACACCGATCTTCTCAAACGCTTGCGCACGGAAACGGCGAAGTTGCCTTTCGGCGGCTCGTCCGCATCACCGGAGCCACGCGCATCGTTGAAATCGGCACCTTCACGGGCTACAGTTCACTCTCGATGGCACTCGCCCTGCCGGACTCTGGAACGCTCGTCGCCTGCGATCTCAGCGAGGACTACACCAACACCGCCAAACGCTACTGGGCCGAAGCCGGAGTGGCAGACCGCATTGAACTCAAGCTCGGCCCTGCGCTGGAATCACTGGATGAGCTGCTGGATTCCGGACACGCCGGGAGTTTCGACATGGCCTTCATTGATGCCGACAAAACGGGCTACCTCGCTTACTACGAACGTTGCCTGAAGTTGCTGCGGACAGGAGGCTTGCTCCTCGTGGACAACGTGCTGTGGGGCGGACGTGTCGCTCGTCCTGAAGTCATGGATGAGGACACCACCGCTCTCCGGGCTTTCAATGAACACCTGCATCGAGACGAACGCATCGACTTGAGCATGCTCCCACTCGGAGACGGCCTCACCCTTGCCCGCAAACGCTGATCCGTGAAAAAATCGGCATCGTTGGCCTTGCCACCGCCTACCAGTTTTCACGCACCTACCCTCGGCTTTCGGTGACGGTTCTTGAAAAAGAAACTGAAGTCGCCCAGCACCAAACCGGGCACAATTCCGGAGTGCTGCACACGGGGGTTTATTACAAACCGGGGTCACTGAAAGCGAAAAACTGCCAAGAGGGCAAGCGGCGCATGGAGGAATTCTGCGCCGAAAACGACATCCCCTACGAGATTTGCGGGAAAGTGATCGTCGCCACTTCCGCAGCCGAGCTCCCTGCGCTGGAGAGGATTCTTGAGCGTGGGCGGGCGAACGACGTGGTCTGCGAGTTGATCCCACGGGAGCGGTTGCTGGAGTTGGAACCGCACGTCAACGGGATTCAGGCGATCCATGTTCCGGAAGCAGGAATCACGGACTACACGGCGGTCTGCCGACGCCTTGCAGAAATCGTTCAGCAGGAAGATCACCGGACGCTCAGACTTGGAACCAAAGTGACGGGGTTGCGGACAGGAAGTTGCATCGTGGTGGAGACCACAACCGGAGCCTTTGAGGGAGACTACTTGGTCAACTGCGCGGGATTGTACTCTGACAAAGTGACGGCGATGACCATGCCTCCACAGCATAAGATCATCCCGTTCCGGGGAGAGTATTACGAGGTCAAGCCCAATGCCCAGCACCTTTGCAACAATCTCATCTATCCGGTTCCGGATCCGAATTTCCCCTTCCTCGGAGTGCATTTCACACGCATGATCCAAGGCGGGTTGGAGTGCGGACCCAATGCCGTGCTGGCCTTTGCACGGGAGGGCTACACGCGCACCACCGTCAACTGGCAGGAACTCGCAGAATCCCTCAGCTATCCGGGTTTTCTCAAGCTGGCGGCAAAATACTGGAAAACTGGAGCCGAAGAGTTGTGGCGCTCTTTCAGCAAAGCAGCGTTCGCCAAGGCGCTTCAGCGGCTCATTCCAGAAATCCAAGCCGATGACCTAGAGGCCGCTCCCGCCGGGATTCGCGCTCAGGCGGTTACTCCGGACGGCAAGCCTGTGGATGATTTTCTGATTCAACAGGATGGCAGGATTGTCCATGTCGGCAACGCGCCGTCTCCTGGAGCCACCTCCAGTCTCAACATCGGGAGTCACATTCTCGGCCAGCTTGCGCCCCTGCTTGGAAAATCGAAAGCCGCTTAAGGCGTTCTGACGCTGTGTGATGATGTCTGAAAACTCTCCCCAACCACTCTTGAAACCCGGATGGGGGCTGGCGGTGTTGTCCATCTGCGCGGTTGGTGTGCTGGGGCTGCTCACTCCTTTTGACTTTGAGGCCAGCCGCTGGATTTGGGAACATGCCAATCCGGAATTCGGAGAATGGACTCGGAGAACCTTTTTTGAAGGGGACGCTGCGGGTTTGAGCGATCCGGGAACCTGCTTTCTGCTGGCCAGCCTTGGACTTTACCTTTGGAGTGGCCGTGCATCTGCCCCACAATGGCTACAGCATGAACGGCCCTACCTGAGCTTCATCGTGCTCTCAGCCTTGGCGGGAGCACTTGGGTTGGTTCACGGACTCAAGTGGGTGATTGGACGGGCGCGGCCCTATGAGGTGTGGCAGAGTGATTGGCCCTTCACCCCGTGGCACAGCTTCGGCCCGCACTTTGTCACCGAGGGCATCTATTCCGGAAGTTTCCCCAGCGGCCACACAGCGTCGGTTGTCACCTTGCTCATGCTCGCCTATGTGTTGCACTCCTATCCGAGCTTGCACCGGCGGCGGTGGGCTTGGTTGTGGGGAGCAGTTGCGGTGGCGATGGCGATGGCGATGGCGGTGGGACGGGTGATGACAGCGTCGCATTGGCTCACGGACTGCCTCGGCATGATCCTGCCCACCTGGATGGTGCTGCACTGGATGTTTCACCGTTTTTTGCGCACGGCAGAGCAGCGGGAGTATGTCCGGATGCACGGAGGCTACCCCTCCGTGCCGGCCTACTGGGAACTGCGGTTGGCGGGTTGGGGGTTCCTGATCTTGTTGGGGTTGATGGGATTGGTGATTGGGCTCCGGAGCGTGTGGCTGGAGTCGAGATTTGAGTTGCTGGTGCTGGCTCCATTGGGAATTGCTCTGCTCGGCTTTGCTTGGCCGCGTTTCCGGAAACTTCACGAAACCGTGCTATCCGTATTTTTTGTGGTGCAGGCCAACGATCCCGCGTGACCCGAATGCGACAACCCCTTGCCGTCCGGCACTCTTCGGAGCTGGTGCGCACTCCCCTACGGGGGCAGCAGCAGTTGCGGAAACGAGGCTTGCTGTGGCTGCTGGGCATTGTTGGAGTGTGGCTCGTGACGATTCTTGTGTTGGAATCGCAAGATGCCGATCGGCGCGTGTTGGCGTGGTTTTGGGACGGCAAAGAGTGGTTCCTGGCCAAAGATTTTCCGTGGACTTGGCTTTATACCTATGGGACGATCCCCGGACTGCTGCTCACCATCTTCGCTTTTGTCGCATGGTATGCGTGTCTGAAGCGATCCGAATGGCACCGCTGGCGCGGGTATTGGTTGGTGATGGGGCTCTCGATTGTGCTGGCGGCAGGAGTGATCGTGAACGGGTTGCTCAAGGAATACTCCGGGCGGCCACGTCCTCGGCAGATCTTGGAATTCAACGGGCCGTGGCCGTACAAACCAGTCCTTGCCGTGGGCATTCCGGGACGTGGACAGTCCTTTCCTTGTGGGCACTGCACGATGGGTTTCGTGTTTGTCACAGGGGTGGTGTTCTGGCGACCGTTCCGGAAACTCGCTCTGGCAATGCTGGGCTTTGGGCTGGGGTACGGAGTGCTGCTCAGTGCAACTCGGATCGTGCAGGGGGGGCATTTTCTGAGTGACACTTTTTCTTCATTGGCAGTGTTGCTCTGCACGATGGTGGTGCTTTACCACTTTGTCTTACCACCGCCCCTGCTGGAAAACCGTCCGGTCAAGCTCTCCCGACGCTTTGGAATGCAGGTGGGGGTGGGGCTGTTGCTGGCGATTGCCGTGATGATCGCACTGTTTCTCACGAGACGTCCGTTTTACGAATCGCACCGCCGCGAAATCACAATTCCGGAAACCGTAGAATCCTTGGTGATCCAAAGCGATCTTGTTCAAAAACATCTCCAACTCGATTACGCAGATCAAGGTGCGGTGCAGGCTCATAAAAAAATACTAATTTTCTTGGAAGTGCGGGGGTTTGCCGTGCCCGACTCCCAGCATCATCTTGAAATTCGCAAAACCCAGACCGCAAGCCGCCTGACGCTTGAGTTTCTAGTGAGAACCGAGGGGTACTTCTCTGAACTCGGACAAACCCTGACGCTGACGCTCCCTGTTGCATTTCGCAACAAAACACGCCTTTCAGATCCAGCGAATATCGAGTAAAATACAAGTTTTCGCGAACGTCTCACCAAACCCCCTGCTCCACCGCCAGCACTGCTGATGCCTGTACAACGCATTCACAATTTTTCGCTGAAGTGGCTGTTGAGTGTGCTGGCCGGGATGTTGCTCACACTAGCCGTGCTGGTCGTTGTCCTCTTTTGGCGCTTGACGGAAGGTCGCATGACGATGCACTCCGTTACGCAGGCGATGTCGAACGCCCTCTCCATACCGGAGCAGGGGGTCAAAGTGAACGTGGGGGCAGCGAAGCTATCGTGGGAGGGCTGGCAGAGTCCGCTTGGGGTGCATATGTTCGATCTTGACGTGACGACTCCGCAGGGTCAAATCACGCTTCCAGAAATGGCGATTGGCCTCAACCTACCCCGACTCTTCCGGGGAGAAGTCGCCCCCAGCCTGATTCGACTGGAACGGCCCAGTCTGCAATGGACCCTCGGTCAAACTGATGTGTCCGGCATCGATTTTTCCGGATGGCTCGATGTTTCCGCCCAATCCTCTGGAGATGCCGCAATCCCGCCGCACCTGCAATATCTCAAACGCATCATCCTCAACAATGCCGACTTTCGCATCTTGGATGCAGCCCGTGATCGTGTCATCCGGGTGGTGCAGGTCAACGTATCGGCAAAACGGACCGTGCGTGAAATCAGCGTCACGGTTGCTGGCAAGGTGCAGCAGGAGCAAGGGTTTGTTCCTGTGCAAATCGCAGGGCAGTGGCAATTTCAGCCCCAGCCGCATGGTCAAGTGGTTGTGAAGGCACAACGTCTTGGGTTGGTGCATGAGCTTAACAAGCTGTTGAAAATCCGGTTGCCCAGCCTGCAAATCTCAGCGCGAGGGCCGCAAAACCAACAGCATATCGGCACCGCGACCGCCACTGTGACTTTCATCCCCTCCTCAAGCCCTACTGGCTTTCCGGAAGTTGGCGAAGTGGTGGGAACTCTTGCTGTGAGTGATGCCCGGATCGGACTGCAACACACCGTCTACCCCAGCATTTCCGCATTGGTCGCGGACGCCGATGGTCAAGTGGAGTTCAAGCTGGGGCCGGACTTTGCGCTTCAGGACGCCAAAGCCAAGTTCGAGTTGTCCGGGGCCAGTGTGCTGACAGAAGGGGGAGCGGAAACACTTGAAGTCGAGAAGCTGACCTTCTCCGCCGACTGGGACGGCACCACCCTGCAAACCAAAGATTTCCGGATCAAGCTCGACAACACCACGCGACTGGAGGCCCAAGCCAAACTGAGGACGCGTGATTTCCTGCCTGTGGAACTCGTGCTTCAAGCCAATGCCTTCAATTTTCCCGTGGATGCTCTCTCCGGCTGGTGGTTGCCCAATTTAGCCACGGGAACCCGGGAATGGGTGGTGAATCGTCTGTCGAAAGGACAGGTGCGCACGGCTTCGGTGGCTTTGCAAATGAGTTCCGGGACACCGCCCAATGACGATGCCCTGCAACTCCGGCACTTGAAAAGCGTCCTGCGCGTTGAAAACACGTCGGTGCGGTATTACGAAAACCTGCCGGAAAGTCAGAGGGTCAACGCGACCATCGAAATCGGGATGGATGCCGTTGAGATTGCGATTCACTCTGGCGTGATCAACGAGTTGGAAATCAGGGCGGGCACCCTGCGTTTTGCACCGCTCCAATCCGGATTGCCCCTCGCGCAGTTTTCGTTTAACGCAATCGCTCCACTGCCGACCGCCTTGGCGTTGCTGGGGCATCCGGACCTAGCGGTTCTGGAAAAGGGCGACCTGCCGTTTTCCCAAGCCCGAGGGCAGGTGCAGTTGAAGTTGGAAATGGATTTTCCACTGAAAGACGAGCTTGCGGATGGAGATTTCCAGTTCTCCGCAGACGCGAGAATCGACAATGTCAGCCTGCTCGGTTTGCCGCTCAACTTGGACCTTGCACACGGAACCCTGAATGTGGCGGCCAACCCCAAGGCGGTGTTGATCGCAGGTACAGGGCAAGTGCATGGAGCCGAGCTTGGCTTGGAGTTCTCAAAGACAGAAGGGGCCTCTCCGTTCACCCGCGTCAACCTGCCCACCACTGCCGAGGTTGCGAGGCTCGTGAGCAACATCACCGGAATCGAACTGGAGGGACAAGCCTCCGGACAGGTTGAGATCACTCAGCAGGATCAAGAGAGCAGCCTAGTGACGGTGCAAGTCGGACTCGATTCCGCAGGATTTGTCGTGCCCGTGGCCAGATGGACAAAAAAGATCGGCTCCCCCGGAACGGCGAAGGTGGTTGCCCTCGTGACCGGACACAACTTCAGCCCCGTTCTCAGTGTGCAGTTGGAGACGGCTGAATTTGGCGGGCGAGGTCGGATGGAAGTTGGCCAACTTGGCGGATTCAAATCGCTCCAGTTGTCAGAGTCGCATGGACCGGGAACCCAACTCGACTTGCTTGAAATTGTGAAACATCCGAGCAAGGGGTATGCTGTGAAATTGCAGGGACCGCGGGTGGATTTGACCCCCCTGCTGAAAGATGCTGGAGCAACAGAGTTTGCTGAAGCAGTCGCGTTTGAACTGACTTCCGGACACATCGCCCTGACCGAGAAACTGGCTTTGTCCGGAAAGACGGTGGGAACCGTGTCGGCAGCAGGAAAGTTGGAGGCGAAGCATCACGGAGGCATTGAATATGAGGGGCGTCCAGTCTGGGTTGACGGAACCCTTGAAGTCGAAAAATCCGGCAAGCTGCCTCGTGTGGTGGGGCACGGAAAATCCAGTGAGGGCGACATACGTTTCAGTTTTGAACCTCACACGGACTCACCGCATGTCCTTGAGGTGGAGTCCGCTGACGCTGGCAGTGTGTTGTACTTGTTGACGGACACGCAAGTCGCCAAAGGCGGCAAGCTCAAGCTGAGAACCGAGTTCCACGATGACAACCTCACTCGGCACGAATCCGAGGTGCGACTGAGCAACTTCACCGTAACAGATGCGCCATTGTTGGTGGACATCTTCTCCTTGGTCAGCCTGACCGGATTGCTGGAACAACTCTTGGCGGGCGGAGTGTTCTTCGATGAAGGCTACAGTAAAGTTTCGGTGGCAGAAGGCCGTTACACCTTCGCGGAGAGCAGCGCGATTGGAGTGTCAACCGGAGTCACCTTTTCAGGATGGATCGATCCCGTCAAGCGTGAATTGGACCTCAAGGGCAGCATCGCCCCTGCCTATGTGTTGACTCGGTTGATCAGTTGGGTTCCGGTGCTGGGCACCATCTTGACGGGCACTGACAAGGCAGGGTTGATCGCTTTGGACTTCCACGCTTACGGATCCCTTGATGATCCGGAAAAGTCGGTCAACCCGCTTTCGCTCGCACCCGGAATTCTGCGGGAGGTTTTCCGGTTTGACTGGTTGAATAACACCTCCACAGAAGAACCTTGAATCTCCAAACTCACCGCATACGTGGAGCTTGCCTCAAACCCCCGATGAGCATATGATGGAAGTTGCACTCCATAATGGACAACGGCAGAGTTTTGTAGTGCGGCAGCATTCAAGATCCGATGGGGAGGCTGTGATCTCGCTACGGTGAGTTGCTCAGTTGAAAAAATGTTCGAGGTTGTGAACTCTGGAGCGATGAACAAGGCAGAGGTCATGGAGGAAGATTTTGAGACGGCAGGCGCCTTGTGCTTGGAGTATCGGTCCAGATTGCGAACCGCCGATGCCCTCCATGCCGCCATAGCTCGGAAACTTGGAGACTACCGACATCACCGCATTGCAAATGAGTTGGTCCTGTTTTCAGATCCACCCAAGCCCAACCACCCCTGATCGTCAAAGCCATTTCCACGGACAAACGCCCATGAATTGGGAAAACCGCATTACGATTGATCCGCAAGTCTGCCACGGCAAGCCCTGCATTCGTAGTACTCGCATCATGGTCTCCATCATTTTGGACTACCTCGGCGCCGGAGAATCCGTGGGAGCATCCAACAGGAGTACCTCACGCTGCAAGCGGACATGCAAGCTGTCCTGACTTACGCGGCGTGGCAGGCCTCAGAGGCTACCGTAGGGTCTGCTGAAAAACATATTGTGTCTTCATAAGTAGCTAATATAATTTATATTAAACTAAGACGTCTTCCCCCTGAAGGCAGCCAAAGTGCAAGGGTTTTGTGGCGCACCCCCCGCAAAAGCATGCAGTTTCGCTTGGAGATTTTGCTGATGTACTCGGGAAAGGATGGCAGAGTGGTTCCTCTT
>LWDU01035443.1_pt1 | contig 56029 bp, 52 predicted proteins | sample 727161 | NCBI WGS metagenome assembly LWDU01 (sample SAMN04566230, study PRJNA314399) | hydrothermal vent metagenome | isolation source: deep sea hydrothermal plume seawater | place: Mexico: Gulf of California, Guaymas Basin | collected 2004-07-11
GTATCGCAGTCGGATATGCCTCTGCGAATCGAGACGAGGCTGTTTTTGATGATTCAGAAGCATTCGATATCGAACGCAAAAAAGCCGGCGCACACCTTGCCTTTGGTTCAGGGCCACACCATTGTCCCGGTGCTGCCCTGGCTCGCCAGGAGATGTACTCCGCATTCACCATCTTTTTACATCGGCTGGATAACATCAGGACCGTCGACACGAACGAACCATTCAAGCACGTGCCCAGCAGTTTCCTTCGCGGACTTTCAAACCTGCACCTTGAATTCGACGTAAGACAACGAGATCGCTATTTCCCGAATGCATCAGTTTATTAACATCTCACCCGCGCCGCGCATTAACAAAAGGAATTCCAGTGGCTGACTATCGAGAATCTGCGGTGCCCGACCAAACCGGTAAGACAGTTTTCATTACCGGGGCAAATACAGGGATAGGCTACGACACAGCTCGCGTACTGGCCCAGCGTGGTGCGAGAGTTTTGCTTGGATGTCGCTCTGGAGATAAGGCCAGTGAGGCGATAGCGAAAATAAAATCGATTAAAAGTGACGCCGACATCACCTGGGTTCCTCTCGATCTTGCGAGCCTCTCCAGCGTTAAGGAAGCCGCCGAGCAGGTTAACCGGGAACCAAGACTGGATGCCCTGATCAATAATGCAGGTGTCATGATGCCGCCTAAGGAAGTCACATCGGATGGTTTCGAACTGCAGTTCGGTGTCAACCATCTAGGTCACTTCGCGTTGACAGGACATCTGATCAATAAACGTCAACGTCAGCAGCCTGGCGCATCGCCAGGGAAGTATTCAGTTTGATGACGTTCATGCAGACAAAAGCTACAACCGTATGCAACGATACGGCATGAGTAAGTTTGCCAACATTCTGTTTACCTATGAGCTACAACGGATGTTAGAAGCAGCTAGTTCACCCGCCATTTCTGTCGCCTGTCACCCCGGCGGGTCGAATACCGAACTTGGTCGGCATATACCACCTCTGTTTTCACTCCTGTTCATACCACTACGCCTGATCATGAACAGCTCAGCAGAGGGTGCCCTTCCGACGCTGATGGCCACCACCGACACCCACGTAGAGGGAGGAGATTATTTTGGACCCAAAAAGTGGGGTGAAATGGCTCACTCTGCCCACAAGGTTGATACGATTCCATCATCAAAAGACGAAGCCATGGCGAGACGACTGTGGGAACTTTCCGCAGAGCTCACCGGCGTGCAGTACACACTATAAGGAGTAACCATGAGTAAACCATTTAGATTTGGCGTTCAGTCATTCAACGCAGAGTCGGCTGAAGACTGGGCTGGCCAGGTTCAGCGGGCAGAAGAGCTGAACTATTCCGCCTTTCACCTCGCGGACCATATAATTGGATCAGGCCCAGCGCTGGAAAAAGCCAATCATCCCGAGCAGAATCTGGCGGCCATTCCCGCCATGGCCTATGCCGCAGCAGTCACCAGTAAAATCAATATTGGCTGCCGGGTGTTCTGTGTGGACTATCACCTGCCAATCGTACTGATCAAGTCAGCCATGACGATAGACAAACTATCAAATGGCCGTCTTGAATTCGGGTTGGGCGCAGGCTGGATCACTGAAGAGTATGAAGCTCTTGGTATAACCAAAGACGAACCCAAGGTCAGAATCGACCGGCTTGCCGATGTTATCGAAGGTGTTAAAGCATTTTGTCGCGACGGCCAGGCCGACCTTTCTAACGACACGATTAAATGGCAAAGATTTTCGGGGGACCCCAAGCCCATATCCACGCCACCCATCATGATAGGCGGAGGCTCACCGCGGATTCTGCGCCTTGCCGGTCGTGAAGCCGATATCGTTTCCCTTAACTTCAACAATCGTTCAGGGATGATCGGACCAGATGGCGTAAGCATGTCTACTGAACAAGAAACACAGAAGAAGGTCAGGTGGATCAGGGAAGGTGCGGCAGATCGTTTCGATGACCTGGAGATTGAGATCGGCGCCTACTTTACCTTTGTCATGGATGACCCTTCACCTGTGCTCGGCCCTTTCGCGCAAGGGTTTGGCCTAACCGAGGAGCAGATGCGAGTTCATCCTCACGCACTGTTCGGGTCTGTGGATACAATTTGTGAGGAACTGGAGCGACGCCGTGAGCTACACGGAATCTCTTACATCACTATCGGCAAGGACAATATGGAAGCTTTTGCACCTGTCGTAGATCGACTGAACGGAAAATAGCCTCGCAGACACTGCACCATTTGTGTTTGTACGCCTATCGTGACTACAATCGAGCCTTAAACATGCCCCGGAGAAATTATGAAAGCAGCCGTATTTCAAGAAGCCAATAAGCCACTTACCATAGAAGACGTAGATATTATTGACCCGAGGGCAGGCGAGGTGCTTGTCAGGACCAGCTGTTCCGGGGTTTGCCATTCAGACCTGCATTTTGTGGACGGGTCCTGGCAGCTACCGATGTCCTGTGTACTGGGCCATGAAGCAGCCGGTGTGGTTGAAGCAATCGGTGAAGGCGTCACCTATGTGAAGCCTGGTGATCGAGTAATCATGAGCTTCAGGCCGTTCTGTGGAAAATGTTATTACTGCCTGGGCGGCCGGCCCAACCTGTGCAATGACCCGGAAATTGGTGCTGCTTCTGCGAGCAGGCTGACATGGAACGGCAGCCCAATTCTGCAGTTCGCGTCAGTTGGCAGCTTTGCAGAAATGATGGTGACTTCGGAAAATGGCCTTGTAAAGATCCCGGAAGAAATGCCCATGGCCGAAGCTTCGCTCATCGGATGCGGGGTGATGACCGGTGTTGGAGCCGCGCTGTATACCGCCAAGGTGCCAGGTGGTTCAACCGTCGCTGTCATTGGCTGTGGTGGAATTGGACTCAATATTATTCAGGGTTGCCGTATCTCTGGTGCCGCGAACATTATTGCCATCGACATTATGGATTCCAAGCTTGAAATGGCAACGCAGTTTGGTGCCACGCATACCATTAATTCAAAAGAAGTTGACCTGGATGAAGCCATCAAGGAAATAACCAAAGGTGAAGGTGTTGAGTACGCTTTTGAGGCAATCGGTGTACCGGCTGCCGCGACTCAGGCTTTTAACATTACACGCGCCGGCGGAACCACGGTCGTGGTTGGTATGCACCCACTCGGTTCAGAAATCTCGATACCCGGTCCAGCATTCCTGCAGGAGAAGAAACTGATCGGCTGCATGTATGGCTCTACTCGCTTCCGCGAGCACATGCCAAAGCTGATTGACCTGTTCCTGCAGGATCGTCTTGACCTCACCAGCCTCGTTTCTCGACGACTAAAACTCGAAGACGTTAATGAGGCATTCAGAAGCATGAAAGCCGGTGAAGTCGCTCGTTCGGTTATCGAATTTTAGAGATGACACAGGACAGGTTACACGCCGCTGCGGATAAGCTCGAGATCACTGACCTTTCATCAAACTACATGCGGGGCCTGGATCGCCTGGATGGAGAACTGGAACGTTCAGTGTTCTGGGACGATGCGTTTTGCAGCTATGGCATTTACGAGGGCGGACCCGATGGTTTTATTGAATATTGCCAGACCGGTCTTGCCACTCACCTGTCCAACCATCATTTCATTGGCCAGGTGAACATCGAGTTACAGGGTGAAGAAGCGTTTGGTGAGGTTTACTACCAGGCGTTTCACCGTGTGAAAAACGAAGCAGGCGAACAACGCGACCTGTTTATCAGTGGACGTTATGTTGATCGGTATGAACGCCGAGATGGTATCTGGAAAATCGCATACCGGAGCGAACTGGTCGACTGGGTTCGCGAAGAGGCCGCAGCAGATGCATGGTTTAGTGGGTCGAAGATGATAATCGGGGCGCGCAAGCCAAATGACCCGCTGTACGACAGGGCTACAATGAGGAAAGCATCCTGATATGAAATCGGGCATCGACGCATCTCTCAGACAGAAGTACCTGGATACAGACTACATCATCTCAGACGACCCGCCCCTGCTCATGAAAATCGGTGAGCAGAGCGATGATCTCAGGGTGTTGCTCGGCAGCATGGGCGTTGAATCAGCAGCGTTTATCACTGCATGGAACCCCCGTAGTGAACAGCTCACCGATGATGAGAATGATGATCGCCAGGGCATGCTGTTAACCGATATCGAAAAAATACGACTGAACTACCTGGTCGGCTATGGTCAGCTCGATGACTGGCAAGAGTATAGTTATCTTGTGCTGGGTATCGACAAAGATCAGGCAACTGCGATGGCAACGCGCTTTGAGCAGAATGGCTATGTCTGGATCGGACCCGCTGGTATTCCGGAACTCATCACTACGGTTTAGACCCCCGGCGCAAGCTACCTGAAAGCTGCAAACCGGATCATCCCCGGCCAATAAACGGCATTTTCGTGGCCATAATGGTCATGAACTGCACATTGGTTTCGAGCGGGAACTCCGCCATCTGCACGATCGAATCAGCCACATGTTGAACATCCATGGTTGGCTCCGGTCTGCTAGTACCATCGGCTTGAGGCACGCCTTCAGCCATCCTCGCAGTAAGATCCGTTAAGGCATTACCGATATCAATCTGACTGCAAACAATATTATAGGGGCGCCCATCCAGTGAAGTTGATCGGGTTAGCCCGGTCACTCCATGTTTACTAGCTGTATACGGTGCAGATAGCGGCCGTGGCACATGTGCAGAAATGGAACCGTTGTTAATAATCCTGCCACCCATTGGCGTTTGTTCTTTCATCATTCCAAAAGCCGCCTGGGTGCAAAGGAAGGTGCCGGTCAGGTTTACATTGATAACTCTTTGCCATTCCTCGAATGGGATTTCTTCAAAGGGTCTTGGTGGCGACCCTCCTCCGGCATTGTTAAACAAGACATCCAATCTTGCGAACTGATCTTTGAGGGTCTTAAACAGGTGCGCGACTGATTCCGGATCAGCTACATCAGATTCAACAATGAGTGTTTCATTGCTACAGGCTGATGCAACTTGCTCGAGTCTGCCCCGGCGCCTTCCTGCCAGCACCACGGAGTAACCTTTTGCTGAAAATGCAATGGCGCTAGCCTTTCCGATACCAGAACCCGCGCCGGTGACCAGCACTATTTTGTGTTGTTCCAAAGGTCAACGCCTCTCGATTGAAAGAACAAAATATTACAGGAAATTTACACGAAACCCGTGGTAACGTTTTAGGTATGCCGAGATTCGCCGCAAACCTGACAACGATGTACCAGGAACTACCTTTTCCAGATCGCTTTGTGGCGGCCAGGGACTGCGGTTTTACTGCCGTGGAAATACTGTCCCCGATTGGCTGGTTCAATCCGGCCTCGAAGCCATTCTGATCAATATTCCACCCGGTGACGCTGGAGAAGTCGGCACCGCTGCTGTACCGGGACGGCAAGCGTTTTTTCAATCCTCATTCCAGAGTGCCCTGGACTATGCGACAGGCATGGGTGCCTCGATGATTCATGTACTGGCAGGCAGGGGTACCGACGAAACACCCCTTTCTGAAGGTCTTTTTGTCGACAACCTTCGGTGGGCCGCCGACCTCGCCGCACTTAAAGGTGTAAAGTTGCTTCTTGAACCACTAAACACACAGGATGTTCCGGGCTACCTGCACACCAGAACCGACCATACGGCTGAACTGATTCACACGCTAGACCGAGACAACATCAAAATGCAGTTCGACTTCTACCATATGCAGATTATGGAAGGGAATCTAGCGGCGGGTCTATGCCGTCATCTCGACATTATCGGTCACGTTCAGTTCTCTAGCCTACCGGGAAGAAATGAACCCCAGTACGGGGAAGTGAACATACACCTTCTTGCGGATTACCTGGATGAGCTGGGTTACGCGGGCTGGGTTGGCTGCGAATATGCGGCAAAGGCTGGAACAATCGAGGGACTCGGCTGGGGAAAAAGATATGGCCTGGGGAAAGGCGAAACAACCGGGCAAAATCCCGCAGGCTAGGTCGCTCGGGATGACGCAGCTACTGCGCGTCCCGAAAAACAATGCTTCCGGGGAAAATGCTTCCCGGAAATATACAATCAAGTCAAAGTGAGAGTTCCATATAGATATCCGCACGAGAATACACTGAAGGATCCGGAAACGGTTTTTCGGCAAACCCGAGTTTCCTGTAGAGACTAATGGCCGGCGTAAGCTTGCGGTTACTTTCCAGGACCAGCGCCTGGAAGCCTCTATCCCTCGCTCGGCCAATAATTGATTCGCCCAACAACAAACCTACCTGCTTTCCCCTCGACTGTTCTGAGACTGCCATTTTAGCGAGCTCCGCTCTTTCATCATCCAGGCGAATCAATGCACAGGTACCAATGACCTGCTCGCGACCCCGTGACACTGCAAACAGAATCTCACCCCCCTGATCGATGATTTTTCCGGCAGGGTCATCCAACACCTGGCGATCTGCATCTTCCAACCTGAAGTAATGCTCAATCCAGGCGGTATTCAGCGATCGAAACGCGGCGGCATGGTCGGGGTTAAAGGCTCGTATCTCCACTTCTTCGTTATCTTTGCCCTGCTGGTCCCTAAACCGGCTGACAAAATCCTGTCTGGCAAAACTCTTTTCCAGGGCAGTTAACTGGCCGATGAAATCTCCCCCGCATTCATCTACTGCTGTTTGGAGCGCCTGCCTTATGTCTCTCCATGTAGGCTCAAGCCCGTGGTACCGCTCACGCCCAGAGCTAGTAAGTGCTAACACACGCTTACGCTTGTCGTTTCTGTCGCGGTAAGGGGCAACGAGGCGTACCTCGATTAATTCATTGGCAATCTTGTTGATGCCCGGATGAGACACGCCCAGACCTTTCGCCAGGCCGGTGATTGAAGTTGGCCCCTTCTTGTACAGATAGGAAAACACAGGAAACCATCGCGGTTCAAAACCCGGCTGAACCTCTTCATAGATCCTGCTCCCACCCTGCATCAGCGCATCGGCGAGTCGCTTCAGGCGACCGCCCAGCGCCAACGCGCCGAGTTCTTCCAATAGGTCATCCATGGCAATATTTTAATAAGTAACTCATTACGTAATATATTACATTATATGTTACATAAAAAGATGATTGCAATACCTGACACCAGCACCATTCGGGTTTGTGCTATCCACGGCATCAGGGTACTGTAACTGTCTGAATATCAAGGACTTCACACCATGATTATCCGTCCACTCACGGGGCTCATTGGAGCAGAGATCACTGGCCTGGACATGAAAAACCTGGATGAAGGGTCCTTCCAGGCGCTGGATAATGCTTTTGCGCAGCATCTTGTTCTGTGCATTCGGGACCAATCTCTTACACCATCAGACTTGGTCGGCATCACTGATCGACTGGGTGGCCCTGGCGAGACCCCCTACCTGACAGGCCTTGAGGAGTACCCGGATGTTGTGCCAGTTGTAAAGGAAGCCGACGAGAACTCACCACATACCTTTGGCGCCGGCTGGCACACAGACTTCACTTTCCAGGTGAGACCACCTGCAAGGACCCTGCTTTACGCCGTAGATACCCCGGTTGCCGGGGGAGACACGCTGTACGCCAACATGTATGCGGCCTATGACGCACTCTCTGATGGTATGAAAGCAGCACTTAAATCGTTAAATGCTGTTCATAGTGCCACCCGATCCTATGGGCCCCAGGCGACACTCAAAAACCATCTGGAACATATGACTACCCAGATACACCCGGTCATTTGCATGCACCCGGTGACCAAACGCCCTGCGCTTTGGATCAACCCAACCTATACCATCCGATTTGAAAACATGACGCAGGCAGAAAGTAAGCCCCTGCTCGATTATCTGAACCAGCTGATTGTCAGTCCCCAGTTCTGCTGTCGCGTAAGATGGCAACCCGGCACTCTGACTTTGTGGGATAACCGGTGCACGCAACATTGTGCTACTTCCGATTACCGGGGATATCGCCGGGAAATGTGGAGGACGACTGTCGCAGGTGAAACACCAATCGCCTTCGCATAAGATTGGCAACCATAAGAATCGACACCGAATTGTCAGATTCCTCTGCACAGAACGATGAGACACCACAACAAACACCTAGGATAGAGCTATGAGAAGTAATCACGTTTTACAAGCCTGGCGCGCCAACCAACAGACCATCGGCGCATGGATGTCCATCGACTCCAGCTACACAGCAGAGATCATGGCCCATGCGGGTTTCGATTGGCTCTGCCTGGATATGCAACATGGTCTGCTGGATTATATCGACGTTAAACACATGCTGACCGCTATCTCTACTTCTAACGCCATTCCATTTGTACGAGTCCCCTGGAACGAACCATACGAGATTATGAAGGTGCTGGATGCAGGCGCTTATGGAGTGATTATCCCGCTCGTTAACAATCGCGAGGAAGCAGAGCGAGCCGTTGCCGCCTGCAGATATCCACCGGACGGTATGCGCTCTTACGGACCCAATCGTGTAACATTTTATGCCGGTAAAGGTTATGCCCGGGCCGCTAATACCGAGATTGCGTGCATCGTGATGATTGAAACCGCCGAAGCACTAGAGAACCTGGATGACATCATGTCAACGCCGGGCGTTGATGCGGTCTATATTGGACCGAGCGATCTGGCCTACGCCCTGGGCCTGCATCCTGCCGGTGACAACAACGATCCCAAGCATGTCGCAACCGTCACCCATATTCTTGAAACCGCAAAGAAGCACGGCATCGCTGCGGGAATTCAAACAGGCTCGCTGGAATATACAAAGCGCTACCTGGACCAGGGGTTTCATATGGTTACCCTCGGATCTGACAGGGCCTTTATGGAACGACTCGCAAGACAGGAACTGCATGCTGCAAGGGAAGGAACCGGGGCTGAGAAGATCGAGCCGGACGGGAATTTTTATTAACGGTCGTGTACCGGCATTGGTATCCCGCTTACCTGATTAGGGCCCAAACGGGCGTTATAAAGTAACGCTGACAGCCCCTCCTATTCGTTCGCCAGCAACTCGTCACCTCGACTAGCGCATCTAGCGTAGCATCCAAAAAGCTTGAGCTTCGCGAGCAGGAGGTTTCTCCACTACGGTCGAAACGACGGGCGGTGGTCGAAACAACGGGGGCTTTTTTATTGTGGCACGGGTCCGACTACTTTTTCTTCTTGGGATTTTTACGTTTGCGGCGCTGATTACGGGCGTCTTTAAACTTGTCTTTGCTCGCCGCCTTGAATGCACCCTGGACTTTTTTTAGCCTGGCTTCTTTTCTAGCAAGCACATGAGGGTTGCTGGCCTCCGAAAAAGAAACCACTTCACCGGCTTTTTCATCTGTCATTTTTTGCAATCCATAATCATTTTAGGACAAATTTTTATCACCTTTTACAATCCATTATCATTTTAGGACAGGTGTTTAGAACCCTGCTTTGAGTCGTGTTTAACCGTTAGAAATCCAACAACCCTATGCTACACTTCGCTCGAATTTACCTGGCATGAACACAGTGTTTAGATATCGCGCAGACCGACTTCCAATCTTTCTTATTTTGTCACTGACGTTGTTAGACTTACTGGCTGCTGCTGTCTTATTTTATTCTAACAATTATTCCTAAAGGGTGTATCTGCGCCTGGAACCATCATCACCAACACACCAAGACATTCCATTGGACGCCGCTTAACAGGATTTTGGAACTCAGCTACGGACTGCACACCGGCGTGACAACGAACCAATGGTTACTGCATCACGTCTTAGGTCACCATCACAACTACCTTGATCAGGGCATCGACGAAAGTCGCTGGCAAAGAGCAGATGGATCAAAAATGGGCGAACTGGAATATACCTTCGTAGTTGCAGCGACAGCCTACCTACGAGCCTGGAAAGTAGGAAAGAAACATCCAAGGCATTTACGCACTCATTTAATCTACACCGGCCTGACAGTCGCCATTACAATACTGTTAGTCGTTGCCAACCCCATGCAGGGCTTTATGGTTTTCGTTCTTCCGATGCTTGCCGGACTGATGATCACGGCGTGGGCTACCTACGATCATCATGCGGGTCTGGTCTCGAAGGACGAGTTCAGCGCCTCTTACAACACAATGAACCCGGTCTACAATTTCGTCACAGGCAACCTTGGTTACCACACGGCGCATCATCACAAACAGGGTGTTCACTGGTCCGAACTTCCTGCTTTACACCAGAAAATAGAACACCTGATACCAGCAGGCCTTTTCCGCACTTCCATGTGGGATCTGCTTAGCTACGTGCCAGGCCTTCGGGGATTTATCAGAATAAACTCAACCTAGCTGGCTGCCCTTCAGGTTTCAGCAAAGACACTGATTTCAGGCTGGCCTTGCTGCACTGCTAACACGCACACCATCATCGGACAACAGCAAACCTGGCAATCCTCGATATACTCCTGGTCTGCTGAAGGGTCTACCACCAGTTCGATCATTTCACCGCAATGTGGACAATAGGTCTTGTGAGTATCAAGGTACATGCCAGTCATTATACCGGCGTATCAGTAAACACAACCTATAGGGCCAATGGAGCAAGTCAATGAGTCAATTACGATCTGATGCCAACCACTGCTTCGTCTGTGGGCCCGGCAATCCAATCGGACTGAAGCTGGAATTCAGGCTTGAGGATGATATTTGCCACAGCGAATTTACGCCTGGCGCGGATCATTGCGGCTACGACAGCGTGACACATGGCGGCATCGTGTTTAGTGCTCTCGATGACGTCATGGCGAACTGGCTCTTCCTTAAGGGTTTCAAGGCATTCACTGCCAAATGCGATATCCGATATCGAGACGCGCTCCCGATTGGCACCAATGTCCGCCTTGAAGGGCACTGCATGAAACAAAAAGCGCGATTAACCCAGATGAAAGGCTTGATGATTCGGAACGACACCAACGAGGTCGTCGCCGAGACCGAAGCCGCTTTTATGATGATTCCTGATTAGTCCGGCGTAGCAATCGCCTCGGACATCAACCCCACTGACACAGCATATTTATCAGCGCAGTTGTAATTCAGGATTGCACGATAGTTCCCCCCGACAAGATATCCCGAGCTAGCACCTGCTTCAGGCGATATCAGGGCGTAAGGCTGGTCAGCTAACTGAACGCCAGGAACCACACCCAGGTCCTTCCAGCTGGGAATCGACATTTTACGAGAATGGCGCTTAAGCGCCCGACAGCCCGGATCAACATTCAGCGGCTTCAAACTGGCAAAATCCACTGTGTTAAACGACACCGGACCGCCCCAGCCTGCTCCCCTTTTCCAGCCAGCCTTATTCAGGTAGTTAGCGATTGAGGCAAAGACATCCGCCTTATTGGACCAGATGTCCTTTCGACCGTCTCCGTCGTGATCGACGGCAAACCGCAGGAAACTGCTGGGCATGAACTGGCTTTGCCCCATTGCGCCAGCCCAGGCGCCTACAAATGCCTCAGGCGCAACATGTTGCTCATCAAGAATCTGCAGTGCCTTGAGGAGTTCTGCGGTAAAAAACGCAGCCCTGCGCTGATCATGCCCCAGGGTTGCGAGAGACCGAATGATGCTGTATTTCCCCTGATAGCGCCCAAAACTTGTCTCTAAACCCCAAAAGGCAACGATGTACTCCGGATCCACACCGTATAAGCCAGCTATCTCATCAAGCAATGGCTGATGCAACTTAAACAGCTTGCGACCTTCCTGTTTCCTGAAGTTCGTCACTCGCGCGGTAAGGTACTCGTCAAAGGTCTGCACAAATTCAGGCTGTTTACGATCGTAGCCTATGACCCGTTCGTCCCGCGTCAGCCCCCTGAATGCGGCATCAACTGTCTCTGACGCTATCCCGTTGCCGATAGCTGCCGATCGCACTTTTGCCAGGTAATCATCAAAACTCTCAGCCCCATCTGCAGCTCCATTTGCAGCTCTATTTGCAGCTCTATTTGCAGCCCAGCCCTGGCTAATCATTAATGCCACAACCGCTACTAACGAAACACAAAATACGCGCGCGAGGCGATGCTGCATCAAACCCATGATAGACTTCATTTTTTTTCTTCCTCACTCATGCCAACTGCCTCAAACACACCGGCCAGCCTGTGGCGACGACTGGCGGCCATTCTCTACGACGCATTCCTCGTGGTTGCCCTCTGGTTCGTCACAACGACGCTTATAGTCGCATTTCTTAACGACGGGAAAATAATAGCAGGACCTTCTTTCCAGCTATTCCTTTACCTGGAAGCTGGCGCTTTTTACGCCTACTTTTGGCACATCAGAGGACAGACGCTTGGCATGCAGGTCTGGAAAATCCGCACCATCAACGATACAGGACAAATATTAACGCTGGGTGAATGTGCTGTGAGGTTTTTCTTCGCTACTTTCTCGACGATGTTCCTTGGGCTCGGGTTTATCTGGATCTTATTTGATCGAGAAAACCTGGCCTGGCACGACCGCGCTTCAGGAACACGCGTCATATTTCTGGGGGACGACCCCTACCAGAAAAACTCCAGCAAAGACTAACGCCACTAACGGAACAGCGTCGCTAGCTTATTAAGCTTCTCGCCCATCCACTCAAGCCTGTACATTAAAAACGTCGTGCCAAGGGCTATGCCATGAATCCACCAGAGACCCAGATCCAGCGGTATGTTCCCCTTCTCCAGCGCAGTCCGCGCGCCTGACAAGGCAAGGATATAGACGAAGCAAAGAATCATCGCCGGGACCAGGCGCGTAAAACGTCCCTGCCGCGGGTTTACCCGGGCGAGCGGTATCGCCAGCAGCGCGATGACAGGAATCAATAGAACAACCCCTACGCGCCAATGAAGTTCCGACACAGCATTGGCATCTGTTGCACCAAACAATTCTGATGTTGGTATCGCTGTGCGGCGCTTTTTGCCCTGAATGAACGCACCACTCACTACCAGCTGACCATATTCTTCGTATTCGATGGACTGGTAATTCTTTTCTCCGGGTTTACCTTGATATCGCCGACCGTTGTTCAACACCAGGAACCGCCGTCCTGCGCCATCGACCTGAGTCTTGCCGCTGTCAGCGATGACCGTCACCGCTTGTCTAGGCTCATTGCCGGCCGCTTCTTTGTAGTCGTTAATAAATACTCGCGCCAATTCTCCTTCGTCCGATATGCCTTCCGTATAGGTTACCCGTTTGCCTGAAGCCAGCGTCTGGAAGCGACCTGGAATAAGCGTGTCGAATTCCGTGAGGCTATTCTGGTCACCAAAGAGTGTTTCGAGCCGTTGCTCACCCATGGGTTTAAGCCACAAAGAGATCATCGCCGTCATAATCATGACGGCCAGAGCCGTTAGCAGGGTCATCTGAATCAGCCGCCAGGTACTCATTCCACAAGCCTGGAGAACAATCATTTCACTGTCGACATGCATCCGGCCATGCACCAGCATAATAGACAGGAAGAAGCTGACCGGAATGATGAGCTCAAGAAAACCCGGCAGTCTATAGACCATGACAGCAAACAGGATTTCGCGGGACATTAGACCAGCGGCAGCATTCTCTAAATAACCACTGAATCGCCAACCCATAGAAATAACCAACACAATGCCCGCAACAGCAAACATCGTGATAAATATTTCACGGGCAAAATAGCGGAAAAGAATCACTTTAAGTGACCGGACATTCCATAACCGTTATATTAAAGGAGTCACTATGAAGTATGGCACACGCACGGGTAATGCTGCGAAAGCCAGAACCCAATGCGTCATCGTTGGCGTATACGAAAACGGCCAGTTATCACCTTCGGCCAGGGTTCTGGATAAAGCAAGCAAAGGCTATCTGAGAAAAATCCTGAAACGTGATGACATCAGCGGTAAAACCAATCAAACACTGCTACTCCATGATGTGCCGAATGTCGGCGCCACACGAGTACTTCTGGTAGGGCTCGGCAACGAAAAATCCATGGACAGCGCGAAGTATGCAGACATAGCAAGAACTGTCATCGGCAAGATAAAGGCCACCTCAACTCGAACCAACTTATGCTGCCTGCTTGAAGTGGATGTCCCTGGCCGAAGCATCGATTGGAAAACACAAAAAATTGTCGAATCCTTCGAGGCCGGGCTTTATTCATTTACAAAAATGAAGGGTAAGCCACCAGTAAACACGGATTCCATCGAGTCGGTGGATCTACTCCTCGACGACAGATCCGAACTTGAAACAGTGCAAAGCGCAATCGCAGTGGGTAGCGCGCTGACCGCGGGTATCAGCTCAGCGAAGACACTGGGCAATCTTCCCGGAAACATCTGTACTCCCACCTATCTGGCGGATCAGGCAAAGCAACTTGCCAAAGATTATTCATCGATCACAACGAAAGTTATCGAAGAAAAAGAGATAGAGAAGCTGGGTATGGGCGCATTCATGTCTGTTACCCGGGGCAGCGTGCAACCCGGTAAGCTGATCGTCATTACCCATAAGGGTGGCAAGGCAAAAGAAGCACCCCATGTGCTGGTTGGTAAAGGCATTACATTCGACACTGGTGGTATTTCACTGAAACCAGGCGCCGCTATGCACGAGATGATCTGGGATATGTGCGGCGCAGCCAGCGTGTTTGGGACGATGGTCGCGATCGCTGAACAGGGACTGGCAATGAATGTTGTTGGCGTCATCGCAGCGGCAGAGAATATGCCGTCAGGAGATGCTTCAAGGCCAGGTGACATCGTAAAAACAATGTCCGGACAAACAGTAGAAATCCTGAACACTGACGCCGAAGGTCGGCTTGTGCTGTGCGACGCACTCACCTACATAGACCAGTTCAATCCCAAGACCGTCATTGATGTCGCGACGCTGACTGGCGCCTGTGTCATCGCCCTCGGCAGCCATGCCTCAGCAATGTACGCCAATGATGATGGTGTCGCGGCAGATCTCACCAAGGCCGGCGAAGACTCACTCGATCGGGTGTGGCGAATGCCGCTGTGGGAGGACTACCAGGCGCAGATCAACAGCGCATTTGCTGACATGGCGAATATTGGTGGCCGCGAGGCCGGAAGCATTACCGCGGCCTGTTTCCTTGCCCGCTTTACCAAAAAGTATCGCTGGGCGCATCTTGATGTCGCAGGCTCAGCATTCAAGGGATCCGGCCCGTCAAAAGGCTCAACCGGCAGACCCGTCAGTTTGCTGTTTGAATACCTGAACAACCTTGCTGCCTGAACCCGACACGCTGAAACCAGGAAAGGCGACTTTTGACCAGAATCGATTTTTACCAGACATCCGGCGACGAACATGCTTTTGCTTGCCGCCTGATTGACATGGTCTACAGGAAGGGCCGCCAAATTTATGTGCACACTTCGACTGAAGAACAGGCCAAGACCCTGAACGAGCAACTGTGGACCTTTAAGGAAGATAGTTTCGTGCCGCATTCGCTGCATTCTGAGGCAATGGACGTTCCCATCAAGATTGGCTTCGATCATGAGCCTGAAGAACACCAGGATGTGCTGATCAACCTTTCCGGGCAGATTCCGCATTTCTTTTCCAGGTTCGACCGGGTTGCAGAGATCGTCCCCGTCGACCAAAATAGTCGAAAATCCGCTCGTGAGAACTACGCCTACTACAAAGAACGCGGCTATGTTCTGAACTATCACGAGATTAGTTGACACAGGAAAAAAGGCCGCCCTGCGAAATATGGACGACGACGAAAACAATTCTGGCGTTACCCAGATTCCATTGATTCACGACCTGGTGTTCGACCCATCGCGGCCTCTTAAACCATCAGGCAAGCGTCCGCGGTCATCTCAAAGCCCATCCAAAAAGACCGGCCCGTATCCTCCCGGATATGATCCGGACACAGTTGATCTATTCAAAGACATTGTTGGCCCGGCTGAGTTCGCGAGTGAGGATGCCCGGGACACCCAGGAACCAGATGTCGCGCAGAAAACCGGCAACCCAACAACCAGGCTTGGCGAGAACCTTCGAGCAGAACTCAGTGATGAGCTGAACACAATTCTGAAACACCTGAAAGACCACCCCGAGAGCTGAACATGGACCACATCATCACCCTATCCTGCCCAGACAAATCCGGCCTGGTACTGGCCGTGTCGAGCTGGCTGGTAGCCAATTCATGTAACATCCTGGACAGCAATCAGTTTCAAGACGGGTCCAACAATACATTTTTCATGAGGGTTCACTTCGAGGGAGAAGCAACGCTCAAAGCGCTCGAGCATTCCTTCGAACCCGTCGCTGCCGGGAACCAGATGAGCTGGCAAATCTGGCCATGCTCGCAGAAACCCAAAGTCCTTGTCATGGTTTCAAAACAGGAGCACTGCCTGACTGACTTATTGTTTCGTGAGCAAAATGGCGAGCTCCCGATAGAAATCGCCCTGGTGGCCTCCAATCACCTTGAAACCAAACCAATCGCCGTTGCGCAAAACATAGACTTTAGGCACCTTCCGATCGACCCTGACTCAAAAACAGCACAAGAGAAGTTACTACTTGAGGAGATTGAGCGCAGGGAAATCAATGTCGTTGTGCTCGCTCGATATATGCAGATATTGTCGCCTGGGTTCTGCAATGCGATGGCGGGCAAGATCATCAACATTCATCATTCCTTTCTGCCTGGATTCAAGGGCGCAAAACCTTACCACCAGGCGTTTGAACATGGCGTCAAACTCATCGGCGCTACTGCCCACTATGTCACCGCCGAACTGGACGAAGGCCCTATCATCGAACAGGGCATCGAACGGGTCGGCCATCGAAGCACTGTCGCTGATCTGGTCAACGTTGGCAGAGATATCGAAAGAATAGTCCTCTCCAAAGCGGTCAAATATCATGCGGAGCATCGTGTACTGCTGAACGGCCACCGGACAGTGGTATTTCACTAACACCAGCGCCTTCCAGACAGGCCTCCAAAAAACTCACACCCCGTGTATAATCGCGCTTTCCCTGATTATCGAAAGCTTCCCAGCTTTTCCGATCCACAGGTTTCGACAACTTTTTTAGCGACACCATTAGATCATGAGCAAGTATTCACCTCAGGACATCGAACAATCCTGGTACCAGAAATGGGAAGAGAACAATTACTTCGCCCCCTCGGGTCACGGTGAATCGTATAGCATCGCGATTCCACCCCCCAACGTAACGGGCAACCTGCACATGGGACATGCCTTCCAGCATAGCCTTGTGGATTCACTGATTCGTTACCAGCGTATGAGCGGCAAGAACGCGCTTTGGCAAATGGGTACAGACCATGCCGGTATCGCAACCCAGATGCTGGTGACCGAACAACTTGCAGCCCAGGGTATCAAACCACTCGATATAGGCCGGGAAGCGTTCATCGACAAAGTCTGGGAGTGGAAGGAACAGTCCGGTGGAACCATATCCAATCAACTGAGACGCCTTGGTGCCTCTCTTCACTGGGAAACAGAACGATTCACCCTTGATGAAGGTTTGTCGGAAGCCGTTCTTGAGGTGTTCGTACGCCTTCACGAAGAAGGCCTGATCTACCGAGGCAAACGCCTGGTGAACTGGGATCCTGTTCTAAAGACATCGATCTCCGATCTTGAAGTTGAAAGCGAGGAAGAACAGGGCCATCTCTGGCACTTCCGCTATCCTCTTGCCGACGAACCGGGAGAGTTCCTGGTCGTCGCAACGACACGACCGGAAACCATGTTGGGTGATACTGCTGTCGCTGTCAGCCCGATTGATGATCGCTACAAGGCTCTGGTGGGGAAAGAAATTATCCTTCCTCTAACTGGCCGACGAATTCCAATCATCGCTGATCAGTACGTCGATATGGCATTCGGCACCGGGTGCGTCAAGATCACACCGGCCCATGACTTCAATGATTATGATGTCGGTCATCGTCACGACCTGCCGATCATTAACATTCTTAACGAAGATGCCAGCCTCAACGATGAGGTGCCTGAAAAGTATCGGGGAATGGACCGTTTCGAAGCTCGTAAGGCCGTTATCGCGGACCTCGACGCACTAGGTCTGCTGGAAAAGATAGAAGATCACACCATGGCCATCCCGCGCGGCGAAAGGTCCGGCGTCGTTGTTGAGCCTTTCCTGTCCGATCAGTGGTTTGTCGATATCAAGTCGCTCGCCGAACCGGCCATCAAAGCGGTCGAGGACGGCAAAATTGAGTTCATTCCGAAAAATGCAGAGAACATCTACTTCTCATGGATGAGAAACATCGAAGACTGGTGTATCTCCAGGCAGCTCTGGTGGGGACATCGAATTCCCGCCTGGTATGACGCCGATGGCAACATCTATGTAGGGCGCAGTGAACAGGAAGCACGGGATAAACATAATCTGGCTGCAAGCGTGGAACTTATGCAGGATCCCGATGTTTTGGATACCTGGTTCTCGTCTGCCCTTTGGACTTTCTCTACCCTGGGCTGGCCCGAACAGACCCAGGAACTGGAAACGTTTCACTCTACCGACATTATGGTGACAGGACACGACATCATCAGCCTGTGGGTTTCCCGCATGATCATGATGTCGATGAAATTCACCGGTGAAGTACCGTTCAAGAGGGTCTACATCCACGGCCTGGTGACCGATGCCACTGGCCAGAAGATGTCCAAGTCGAAGGGCAACGGCCTGGACCCGATGGATATCATCAACGGTATCAGCCTGGATGAACTCGTTGCCAAACGAACCGATAACCTGATGCAGCCGAAAATGGCCAAGCGCATAGACAAAGCCACCCGAAAGGAATACCCGGAGGGCATCACGGCTTACGGGACTGATCCACTTCGGTTTACTTTCTACTCGATTGCTACCCGCACCCGCACCATTCGTTTTGATATGAAAAGGGTCGAGGGATATCGAAACTTTTGCAACAAACTGTGGAACGCGGCTATTTTTGTATCCGGAAATATCAACGATAACGAATCACGACTGGGCAGCACAGACGTTGAACTGTCAACGATCGATCATTGGATCATTTCAGAATTCCAGAAGACTGCAGCGGCGGTGAACCTGGCCATGGAAACCTATCGCTTTGACCTGGCTGCGAAAGAAATTTACGAGTTTGTCTGGGACGAGTTCTGCGACTGGTATCTAGAACTGACCAAGCCGATATTAAATAGTGACGATGCTACCCAGGCACAGAAACTGGGTACCCAGCAGACACTCGCGCGAATACTAGAGTCTGTATTACGGCTGGCTCACCCGTTCTTGCCATTTCTGACGGAAGAACTCTGGCAGAAAGTGCCCTCAACAGTTCGTCTTTCTGGCGACACCATCATGCTGCAACCGTTCCCTGTTGCGGATGAAAAGCTTATAAGTGATGCGGCCAGCAAAGACGTCGACTGGTTGAAAACGGTCGTCACCGGCGTACGCAACATTCGCGGCGAGATGGATATCTCGCCAGCGAGGCAAGTGCCCATCCTGTTTTCGAATGGCAGTATCGAAGACCAGGAACGCCTGGACAAATTTAGCCGTGAACTTACGTTCCTGGCCAGGCCGGAGTCACTCACCTGGCTTGGTGACAACGCAGAGAAACCCATGTCAGCGACCGCACTGGTTGGTGAAATGGAACTGCTGGTGCCCATGGCAGGATTGATCAACAAGGAAGCAGAACTGGCCCGACTGGACAAGGAAATCGATCGCAAACAGAAAGATCGCGCGAAAACAGAAGGCAAGATTAACAATCCAAGCTTCGTTGAGAAGGCGCCTGAAGAAGTTGTTCAGAAAGAGAGAGACAAACTTCAGGACCTGGATTCCGCACTGGAAAAGCTAAACGAACAGCGAGTGAGCATTGACGAAATTTAGTCCGCGGTTCGAGTTCGATCTCACCAAGACTGACAAGGGATTCCAGGCTGAAGATATAGCTGAGCGCCAGGCTATAGCTGGCTGATTAGTGGTCCACCGTTAATATCACTTTACCCGTCGTTGTGTCCGAGCCGACAAGATCATGTGCATCCGCAATCCCTGTGATCGGAAATACGGCTTCGATGATCGGCTTAATTTCCTGATTCACAATTTTCGGCCAGACTTTTTCTTCCAGCTGAGCCATCACGACTGCTTTTTCTGTCACTGGTCGCGTACGCAAAGTAGACCCAATAATCCTCGCTCGCTTCATCATCATCTGCGCAAGATCGAGTTCCGCCTTGATACCGCCCATCAGGCCAATTAAAACCAACCGCCCTCCAAGGCCGAGCAAGCTGAGGTTGTCAGACAGGTAACCCGCACCCACCGGATCCAGGATGACATCAACCCCGCTTTCGCCGGCAAACGTCTTCGCGGTCTCAAGGAAGGATCCATCATGACGGTTGAATCCGCCACTGGCGCCAAGTTCGATACAGGCGCGCAGCTTATCTTTGGACCCAACCGTGACAAAACTGCTGGCACCAAATGCCTTACATAATTGAATGGCGGTCGTCCCAACACCGCTGGCCCCGGCATGAATGATGGTTTTATCACCGGCCTTCAGCCCTGCTTCTATGAACAGGTTCAACCAGGCCGTCGCAAATACTTCAGGCAATGCAGCGCCCTGCTCATCAGACAGGCCATCGGGAATTGGCAGCACGCTGCCCTCATGGGCAGAGGCGTACTGACTATAGCCGCCACCAGCCAGCAGAGCGCAAACCTTGTCACCGGCCTTGAATCGAGTGCAGCCTGCACCCACCTCGACAATTTCGCCTGCACATTCCAGACCCATGATTTCACTCGCACCCGGAGGTGGCGGGTAGAAGCCCTTTCGCTGCATCAGGTCAGCCCTGTTGATCGCGGTTGCAGAAATCCTGATCAGTACTTCATGATCACCGATTTTCGGATGATCAACTTCACCCCAGGAAAGGGAATGGTCTTCGTTAACAATGACAGCTTTCATAAGGTCAGCATCTAGTAATGGGGTGGCTTTTCGTCCTCTGCTGAACCGCCATCAGGAATCGATGACTCCAGTTTCCTGAATTGGCTCAACAAATGTTTGAGTTGATCTTCAAGCGCCATAATCTGTCTCTGTTGTTCCGACACGGCGTCATCAAGTTTTTGTAATGTGTCTTCCTGGAATGCCTGGCGTTCTTCCAGGAGAATAATTTTTTCTTCAAGGTATTCCGGCGACTCAGGCATCAGTAGCGCAATCTGACTTTGACACCCTGCTCATGCAGCCACTGCTTTAAACCGGACACCGTATAGTCGCCATAGTGGACCATAGAGGCAACGAGCGCTGCGTCCGCTTTACCTTCGGTAAGGACCTCAAGCAAGTGCTCCGGTTTCCCGGCCCCACCGGAGGCAATGACCGGAATTGAAACCGCTTCAGAGATCATTCGCGTCAGGTTAATCTCATAACCTTCCCGGGTTCCATCTGCATCGATCGAATTAACAACCAGTTCACCCGCACCTAGTTCTTCACCCTTGAGCGCCCATTCCAGCGCATCGACACCCATGGGGGTACGTCCGCCATTGATAATGACTTCGTAGCCACTCGGGAACTCCCTTGAAGTTTCGACCCTTAAAATATCCATCGAGAGCACTGTGTTTTGAGTACCAAACGCATGGGCACACTCTGCAATCAATTCAGGGCGCTTGACCGCAGCAGAGTTCACATTGATTTTTTCTGCGCCGGCCCAGAGCAATTTGTTGGCATCTTCAACCGTTCGCACTCCGCCACCGACCGAGAAAGGAATGTAAACCTGTTTCGCCACCTGTTCCACAACATCCAGCATGATGTTCCTGGCATCGCTGGAAGCTGTAATGTCATAGAACACCAGTTCGTCCAGGCCATCCTCGTAGTATTCCCGGGCCTTTGACACAGGATCACCAATGTCTTTCGTATCAACAAACTTGACGCTCTTGGCCAGCTTGCCATCTCGCACATCCAGACAGGCAATGATTCTCTTACTTAGCATGTTGCATCCCAATGTTTAAATGCACCAAGCAGCTTTAGACCCAGCGCACCACTTTTCTCCAGGTGGAACTGAGTGGCAAACAGGTTTTCCCTGGCGATCACAGAACAGAATGTCTTGTCGCCGTATTCTGTGGTTCCTACCATATGATTACTGTTGACTGGCCGAGCAAAATAGCTATGGACGAAATAGAACTCATCCCCTGACTGAATATTTTCCAACATCGGGTGTGGTCGATTGATCGTCAATTCATTCCAGCCGATATGTGGCACCTTAAGGGATCTATCGGAGAACTCGAATCTTTCGGACGCTCCTTCCACTAGCCCAAGGCAGGTTTTGTCGCCTTCCTCGGTATGCTCAAGCACAATCTGCAAACCCAGACAGATGCCCAGCAACGGTTTCCCTGTTGCATAGAAAGATTTTATTGCCTCATCAAGCCCCCGGTCGCAAAGGGTATCCACGGCACTCTTCGCCGAACCTACACCCGGGAAAATCAACTTGTCTGCAGCCGCAACGACAGCCGGATCAGCCGATATCTCGGCGTCCATACCGACATACTGACAGGCACGCTGAACACTGCGTACATTCCCTGCATCATAATCCACGATGACCAGCATAGAGACTCCACTAAAAGAGCGCGCATTATACCCTCACGGTTTTAGCATTACAGTGCTGGATGAAGCTTAAGCATACATTTTGATTGAGGTTTTTCAGGCGCGACATTACAGCGTATCGCTCTATCAAGAGCTCGCATTTCATTGATTCTACGGATCAGGATTCCTCGGACCTGGTAATGATGTCGTACGTGACGAGAAAAGGCGTGCTACCAAAGCTGCCATCAGTTGTTCAATGCCCGGTATTCTGGTGCCATAAAACCAGGTTGCTTGGGGTGTCACCACCAGGTTTCTAAGCGTATCGCCCAAGCCCAACCAATGGCAGTTCTCGTTCTGCCCAGATCGAAAGAATGCGCTAGAGGTGGTGACTTGATAACATCAAGTCTTCGTAAAATGGAAGAAGCAATATGCGGTTACCAACACTGGTGATGGTTCTATTCCTGCTTGGCGGTTGTCAGGAAGCATCTGAATCGAACAGTTCCCCCACCGCCCAGGATTCTGGTACACCAATTCTGGCAGTGCCGGCACCCGCTGGCCCGCGGGGAGAAAAGCACGCCCTGTTTGGTGACTTGCACGTGCACACCATGTACTCATTTGACGCTTTTGTGATGGGCACATTGGCATCGCCTGACGCTGCCTATGACTTTGCAAAAGGCGGAGTATTAACACATCCGGGCGGATTCGACATGCAATTAGATGTGCCCCTGGACTTCTACGCCGTCACGGATCACGCTTTCTACCTGGGCGCGTTACGTAGTATGACGGTTAAGGGCAATGCGCTGTACGAACATGAACTTGCTGAGGGCGTTCGCAATCTGTCTAATGAAAAATCCCGGGGGGCTGCGTTCGCCACGATGCTTGCGTTTCTTGGCTCAGAACGCCGTGCAGAACTCATTGACCCGGTGTCTTCAACCAGTGCGTGGGATGATATTAAGGCTGCCGCGAATCGCCACAATGATCCCGGTAAATTCACAGCTTTTCTGGGATATGAATACACCTCATCAGGCGATGCGTTTGAAAATCTACACAGGAACGTCATCTTTAAAGGGGATACTGCGCCGGACTTGCCATTTTCAAGACTGGACTCCAGGAACCCTGAAGAGTTGTGGCGATGGATGGATGAGCAACGCCTCGCCGGATACGAGTCGCTGGCGATGCCCCACAATTCAAATGGTTCCAATGGCTGGATGTTTAGTCTGACGGATTTTGATGGCAAACCACTCGATAGTGACTACGCAGATCTGCGTATGCGCAATGAGCGCCTGGTAGAAAATTCGCAAGTTAAAGGCACTTCAGACACTCACCCTGCTTTGTCACCCAATGATGAGTGGGCGGACTTTGAAATAATGAAAGTCAGAATCGCCTCGAACCTGGCAAGCCAACCACAGGGCAGTTACGTGCGCGAAGCGCTACGAAACGGCATCGAATTTCAGGCGAAGAAGGGTTTCAATCCATTTAAGTTCGGCGTGATTGGCTCAAGCGACACACACAATGCATCTTATGCGGGCGCGGAAGATAACTACTGGAGCAAGATTGGCAGGCTCGATGATGAACCCGTTGAACGCGGCTCAGTTCCGCTGGCACAACCCGCAGAAGATGGTTCAGTGTACCTTAAGACCTACCGAAACCAGTGGAGCGCCGGTAGCCTGGCTGGTGTCTGGGCAGAGGAAAACACTCGTACAGCTATCTACGACGCATTGCATCGCAAGGAGACGTTTTCAACTTCCGGTACCAGAATTCAGGTTCGATTCTTCGCCGGCTATGACCTGCCAGCACCAGATGCCAGTGACTTAATTGATAAAGCCTACGCTGGCGGTGTCCCTATGGGCGGTGAACTTGTGGCAGAGGCAGGCCAATCACCGAGCTTTTTGGTATGGGCGTTACAGGACCCCAATAAGTCCGCGCTGCAACGAGTGCAAATTATTAAAGCCTCCGTCCGTGACGGGAACTCCTCTGAGAAGGTTTTTGATGTCGCCTGCTCCGACGGAGCAAAGGTAAATCCTCAGACGCACCGCTGTCCCGATAACGGTGCCAGAGTAAATCTCACAGATTGCACCGTCAGCACGGGGGTTGGTGATCCCGAAATGCTTGTACGCTGGGTGGACCCGGAGTTTGACGAATCCGAGCACGCAATGTACTACGTACGGGCGCTGGAGAATCCAGTTTGTCGATGGTCAACGTGGGATGCGCTGCGGTCCGGCGTTGAACCGAATCCTGCCCTGTCTGCGACTATCCAGGAGCGGGCCTGGACTTCTCCGATTTGGTTCAGCCCAGCCTCAGAGTAGGCATGATGCGTTGGCTTCGTGAACCGGTTCTGTGGTTTTGTTTGATCGGAGCATTGCTGTTTACCGCCAATCATCTGCAACAGACGGATCGTATTGTTATTGATGATGCGGTGCGCGCTCGTATCTCTGCGCTATGGCAAGCACAAATGAATCAGCCGCCGACGGAACCTGAATTACAATCATTAGTTGATGCCTGGCTCCGGCAAGAGGTGTTGTACCGTGAAGCAGTGCGGCAGGGACTGATGGAGGATGACGATATTGTGCGCCGCAGACTTGTACAGAAGCTGGGCTTTCTACATCAGTTTTCCGAAGACACACCTGTGAGCCAATCTGAACTCGACGCTTACTACCAGGCGAACATTAAGCGATACACGCTGCCACAGCGATACAGTTTCAAACAGATTTATCTGTCGAACCCTTTATTGGTTGCATCTGTTCACTCCAGTCTGTTGGCCGGTGAGGACTGGCAAGACCTGGGCGGTGCCACGCTATTACCGCGGACTTACTTGTCCAAAAATGCGCGTGAAATAACTGTTTTATTGGGGGCCGAGTTCGCATCGCAATTGTCAGAGCTAGTAGCCGCGAGTTGGACAGGGCCTTATAAAAGCAGTTATGGACACCATCTGGTTTATCTCGAGGAACGCATCGCACCCGAGGCAACGCCACTTTCCTACATTACGACAAAAGTTCGCGCAGATCTGATCAGGCAGAAATCCGAAAAGGCCGCCGATGCTCTCTATAGGCAACTACTGAAGCGCTATGACGTGGTCCATCGTTAGATGAGATGGCTCGTTTTACTGGTGTGCGTGTCCTCCTGCCGGTTGTTTGCTCATGAAGTTCAGCCTGCTGTATTGCAGTTGACCCAGGCTGGCAATGGTGTCGATTGGGAAGTCCTGTTTAAACAGCCATACAAACAATCACGGATAGGAGGTGGCTCGTCCTCTTTAAGAGCATTCGATCTGGCCGTGATCACCAATTGTGTTGCATCCAAGGGGCGCCAGCGCACTAGCGGTGTGATGCTCGAGCAGAGGTTTACTCTGGAATGCATCGATGCGCCGCTGTCAGTGATGAGTATCAAAGGTATTGAGCAGACATTGGTCGACGTTATCGTTACCGTGAACTACAGGCAAGCGGCCACAACCCGTTACCTGTTGAATGCACGCCAGCCAACCATCGAGTTTTCATCTGACACCGCCGTCCCGATTTTCCTCTTACTTGGAATTGAGCATTTACTACTCGGTTTTGATCATGTGTTGTTTGTGCTGGTGCTTTTGTATCTCGTGCCTGGTTGGAAAACCCTGCTTGGCGTGGTGACAGCATTCACCGTTGCGCATTCGCTGACGCTTGGTTTGTCAGCATTTCAGTTGATCACCATACCTCAGGCGCCGGTTGAGGCACTAGTCGCTCTTAGTATTGTACTGCTGGCGCGAGAAGCGTTATCTTCAAAGCGCACGCTGATACGCGCCCAACCGTGGTTAGCAGCATTTGCATTCGGCCTGCTGCATGGCCTGGGGTTTGCGGGCGCATTGTCAGCAATTGGATTACCGGATGAAAATGCAGTTGGCGCATTGTTCCTGTTTAACGTTGGCATCGAGCTTGGACAGCTGACGATCCTCGGTCTGGTGTTTGCTTTGGTTTTCGTTGGCGCCCGATTTGGCCTAAAAGTGACGTTGCATTCATGGCAGCCCATGGGGTTAATGCAAGTTCCCTTGTATCTGGTGGGTGGGATATCTACGTATTGGTTTGTTGAGCGATGTGTGCAGATAGTGGGTTAGCGGGGCATTACCCAGGTCTTCACAAACCAGTATTTCGTTTTGTATCACAATAGTGATACAGTTTGTATCATGAAAATAAGCGTTCAAACCAGCATTGCAGCACCAGTCTTCCAGCAAATTGTCGACCAGGTCCATTTCGCTATTTCTGCCGGTGAATTATTGCCTGGTGAGCGCCTTCCCAGCATCCGCGCTGTAGCAACGGAGCTCGGCATTGCGCCGAATACAGTGGCCAAGGCTTATCGCCAGCTGGAATTTCGCGGCCTGATTACCGCGCACGACCGTTCAGGTTATTCGGTTCTGGCAGCAGTACCCGACAGCCGCTATCAGGCCAGGGGTGTAAGCGCGGACAAGACGGAAGTCCATAACGCCGTGGATAAACTTGAACAGGGCCTCTTTCCAGGTGCGTTCTGCAAAGTGACCGAAGACTTCCTTTCCGGTGACCCTGCAAAGTGCAATGTTATTCATGCCGATGGTGCGGGAACAAAATCGATAGTCGCCTACCTTTGGTACAAGGAAACCGGTGATGCTTCTGTCTTTCGCGGCATCGCACAAGACAGTATTGTCATGAACCTGGATGACCTGCTTTGTGTTGGCGTGAACGGCAGGATCCTTATTTCCAATACTGTTAACCGCAACGCACTGAACTGCCCGGGAGAAGTTATTTCCGAGCTCATCGACGGCACTGAAGCATTTCTCGAGTCCATGAGAGAACATGGCATCAACATTTATTCGGGTGGCGGTGAGACGGCAGACGTCGGCGACCTGACAGGAACCCTGGTTGTGGATTCCTGTGCAGTGGCGGTCATGGACAAGGCAGATGTCATCACAAACGACATCACCCCGGACCTTGCGATCATCGGGCTATCTTCTATCGGCCAGGCAAATTACGAACAACATGCCAACAGCGGTATGGGCAGTAACGGCCTGACAAATGCGCGCCATGACATGCTTTCCTCCCATTACGCCGACAACTATCCTGAGGCTTTCGACGCCAACCTGGACCCTTCACTTGTTTACTGCGGGCCATATCGACTGTCTGACTCACTGCCTGGCAGTGAGTTTTCCGTTGGCGAGGCCATCCTTTCACCCACAAGAACCTATGCCCCAGTCATCTATCAACTAAGAGAAGCACTGGGGGATCATGTTAAAGGGGTCATTCACTGTTCCGGTGGTGCGCAGACAAAATGCCTGCGGTTCGGCACCGGCGTACATTACATCAAGGATAGTCTCTTCGAGGTCCCGCCTCTGTTCTCCGCGATTCAGGCTGTCTCTGGAACCGGATGGGAAGAGATGTTTAAGGTTTTCAATATGGGACACCGGATGGAAGTTTACCTGCCCGGGACAAAAGCAGATGAAGCAATACGGATTGCATCCGGGCTCGGTATCGACGCAAAAGTGATCGGACATACAAAAGTGGCGGATGGCCCCAACGCACTCACACTGACCGATACCGCCGGACGCCAGTTCCGGTACTAGCCAAGATTCAGCTGGCGGTAGCCAATCCAACTCCACAGTATTATCCTATGTCACCACCATCGCCGGCTGACCTAAAATCCGGCGTTCGATCTGCTAAGAGGAGTGTTGGCCAATGGCCCAGATAGAATTTGAAGAATGCTTGCGAATTCTTGTAGAGAAGGAGGGCTCTGACCTTTATTACAGTGTCGGCGCACCCCCGTCCGCCAAGTTTCATGGCACCCTGAATCAGATTTCCGATATTCCCATGCTGCCAGGTGAAATCGCAGTAATCGCCAACAGTGTGATGACTGAAGAGCAGCGAAATGCCTTCGAGGATAACCCTGAGTGTAACCTCGCTATTTCCCGGAGTGGCCTTGGCCGGTTTCGGGTCAACATTTTCAAACAGCGTAATGAATACTCCATGGTCATCCGGCGACTCGGTGACAGCCTGCCAAACCACAAAGACCTGGGACTGCCTCCCGTTCTGCCAAAGCTCATCATGTCCAAGCTGGGTCTAATACTGTTTGTTGGCGGAACCGGTTCCGGTAAGTCTACATCCATGGCTGCGCTAATTGATTACCGCAACCAAAAATCCAAAGGGCACATCATCACGATTGAAGACCCTGTCGAATTCACGCATCCCCATAAGGGTTGCATCGTCAACCAACGTGAAGTGGGTTCTGACACCAACAGTTGGCATGAAGCATTGGCCAACACACTGCGCCAGGCGCCTGACGTGATACTGATTGGTGAGATACGGCACCAGGAAACCATGGAGCATGCCATGGCCTTTGCAGAAACAGGCCACCTTTGCCTCTCTACCCTCCACGCTAATAATTCTAACCAGGCGATGAACCGGATAATCAACTTCTTCCCTAAAGAACGTCACACCCAGCTTCTAAAGGATCTGTCACAGAATCTGCGAGGCATCATTTCCCAGCGCCTGGTTAAAACAGTCGACGGTAAACGTGCTGCGGCGATTGAAATACTGCTGGGGACCCCGCGGGCTGCTGACCTTATTGCAAAAGGCGATGTCGGTTCTCTCAAAGAGTTAATGGAGAAATCACCCGAACAGGGTATGCAGACCTTCGATATGGCCCTGTTCAAACTCTATAAATCAGGGCAAATCACACTTGAGGAAGCATTAAAAAATGCAGACTCCAAGAACAACCTCCGATTGAGAGTCACTCTGGACGCTAAGAAACCTCAGGGAAAAGGCAAAGAAGCAACCAGCCAAGCAGCACCACCCAAAGCAGCCACACCGCCGCGCGCCAAGTTTAACGTGGCGGGGGAGAAACCAGCCAAGGAAGAGGCACCAGCCGAAGGTATGGAAGGGTTCTCCCTACTGTCCATCGAAGAAGAAGAAGAAGAAAACCCATCGGATTAGTTCAGCTTCTCAGACAATGACTGGTAAAAGTTAGAGACGATAGGAAGGGAATAGGTCGACTTTCGCGCGACGAAGCGGACAGGCCTGTGAAGGCCTTTTTCCCCAAGGTTGATCAGGCAGGATTCCGGCACTTTAAGCGTCTTCGCAACACCAATAGGCACCATCCCGTGACCAAACCCCGCAATAGCCATCTGCGCAACACTGAAAAATGATTCCAGGGAAACTTCCCGCTTAATTCGGAGCTTCCCGACCTCATCCTGGAATGATCTCCAGGCACCCGAATAGTCCTCGATTGTTATGACACCCAACTCGCCGCGGCTGGGAAACGTTATGGGTTCCAGACCAGACGGGATAATGACCATTGGCTCCATGGTAAGGACTTCAGATTGAAGATCGGTATCCAGCGTGTCGGACCCGGTACAGACGCCAACCATGAATTCACCGGAACGAATCCGGTCAAGCACAACCGGTGTCCGGTGAGTGTGGAACACAAAGCTCACTTCAGGCATATCGGTTCTAACCTGGTAAAACACTTCCGGGCCCCAGGACGACAAAATGGCATCCGATACCCCAATGACCAATTCACCCTTACCGCTCGCCACTTCATGGATAAATAAATCCCTCAATTCCGACAGAACCGGAGAGATCTTGTCGACCAGGTGCTGGCCGTGTTGGGTAAGCTCGACTCGCCGGCCCTTCTTCTGGATCAGCTTCCGATTGTAGTAACGCTCAAGCGTAGAGATTCGCTTACTCACCGCAGACTGCGTGATGCGAAGCTCGGTACTTGCTTCCATCATGGTGCCGGTACGTGCAAGCGTCAGTAGGGTTTCCAGGTTCTCAATCATGTATTCAATCCAGGGACACTCATTCCACAGATTCATTAATTCCAAAGTTGCATGCATTGTATTCCAACGATTCTCTTTTCTCATCTATAAAGAACACGCAGACTGCGCCTAATGACTTACTTACTACTTGTTCTTGCAACTCTTGCGACCAGTATCATCTCAGGCGTCCTCAGTATGGCGGGTGGAATGATCCTGATGGGCGTGTTCGGCTTCTTCCTGTCAGTACCTGCAGCTATGGTGCTTCACGGGGTCGCACAGACTTTTTCCAACGGCTCACGGGTCTGGCTCTATAGGCGCCATATAAAATGGCGGGTGCTGGGCTACTACTCTATCGGCGCATTCGCAGTTCTTGGCCTTTTTGCAACACTGACATTTGTACCCAGCATTGGACTGGTTTTTATCCTGATTGGCTGCTTCCCTTTTCTCGCACTTATTTTGCCAACGTCCATCAATCTGGATATGGAGCGGGGTCCTGTGTCTTTCTTTTCAGGCGTCATCGTCACAACCGCGCAGATGTTGGCCGGAGCATCAGGACCGGTACTGGATATCTTTTATGTAAAAAGCGAGATGTCGAAGGAAGCCATTCTGGGTACCAAAGCAGTCACCCAGACTCTGGGGCATATCCTGAAGTTGATTTATTACGCGATCATCATGACCATCGCCAGCGATCTGATTCCTGTCTGGGTAATTCCCGCTGTAGTCGCTGCTGCAATACTTGGTAATTACTGTGCAAGCCTGCTCGTCACCCGCATGAGTGACCACCAGTTTAAAAAGATTGGCCGCTACGTCATCAGGTTCATCTGTGTCATCTACATCGGCAAAGGTGTTGCAGAACTGATTTAGGCAGACTCGCCAGCACTGTCAGCAACAGGTTTAATGACAAAGAGCAAATCCCCCTCGTTAACCTGTTGGCCGGTAGTAATGTTGATTCTGGTTATCTCGTATCGACCATCACCGGCGTACAATTCACCATCATCCCCGGAGAATGTATTGAGATTGACCGGCGTGAACATCTTCATCGCTTCAAGCTGGCACAAAACATCGTCCGTCCCCACCACATCACCAACGTTGACATACTCAGGCTCTGATGGTGAAGGTGTTCTGTAGAAAACACCCGTCGATGGTGACAGCACCTTTAACTCATCGCTGTCATCGATCTTCAGCATTTCGATACTCAGGCCGGAACCAACGGAGCCCGACGCTTCCTCAATTTCCTTGATCAGGTCTTCCGCATCAATTCGATCAAGATACGCAGGCAGGTAGCCAGTATCGTATTCGCCGCCCAGAAAGACATCATCCCTCAGGATTCTCTTTATCAGTGAGATGTTCGTACAAATACCGTTGATCACTACCCGATCAAGATACTCAGCCATTTTGTTAACAGCATCGTTTCGGTTTTTGCCATGACAGATGATCTGGATGATCAGAGAATCATAGAAAGGCGAAACCACCTTGCCGTCACCCGCCATAGAGATAAGCTGGATGTGGTCCTCCTCAGGCAGCACACATTTTGTGATTTCACCTGGCGTCGGGACAAACGAGACACTACCATCAGCGTCTAATACTGCTTTTTCGGCATTGACCCGCACTTCCAGGCCATAGCCCTTCCCGAGGAATTTCATCTTCTCGATTGAATCACCGGACGCGATCTGGAATTGCTTCTCAACGATATCAACACCCGTCACCACTTCTGTCACCGGATGCTCAACCTGAAGCCGGGTATTCATCTCCATGAAATAGATCGCATCGCTTGGAACATCGTATATAAACTCAACGGTTCCTGCGCCGGTGTAGTTCACCGCATCGGCAATCTTCTCGGCATAGGATAGTACTTTCTCTCTCCATTTCTTTGGCAGCATGGTAGAACCGGATTCTTCCATCAGCTTCTGGTTGTTTCTCTGCACGCTGCAATCTCGAATGCCAATCACTCGCGTGTTTCCATGCGTGTCTCGTAGCAACTGGGCTTCGATATGACGGAGGTTGGTGACAAACTTTTCAATATAGAGGTCACCATTGCCAAAGGCAGCTTTTGCTTCGGTGGTCACCTGGTGAAACAGTTGGTGCAGTTGCTCCGGCTTGCGAACGACCTGGATGCCTTTACCACCGCCACCGTGAACAGCCTTCAGCAGTACCGGGTAGCCGATCTGTTCAGAAATCTCGGCTGCCTTTTCACTGGAGTCGACAATACCGTGGCTGCCGGGTACCACTGGCACATCAATGCTCATCGTTGTGTTGATGGCGTTGGATTTGTTGCCCATGGTTTCCATAGACATGACACTTGGCCCAATAAAATTAACGCCATGCTTACGAACAAGGTCTGCAAAGTTCGGGTCTTCAGAAAGAAAACCAATGCCCGGATGCAGGGAGTCGACCCTCTCAGCATCAGCAATGCTGATAACCGACCTGGCATTCAGGTAACTTTCATCGGAGGTATTACCACCAATGCAGACCAGCGAATGTTTAGGGTCGTCACTCACCATGTCAGCCGGCACAGATTCCATATCCGGGTCTGACTGGATCAGGACCACCTCATGACCGAGCGCCTTGGCTCTTGAGACCAGCTTGACGGCTGTACATCCCCTTGCATGAATAAGGACTCTTTTAACGGGTCGAATCAGCTCTTCTTCTTTGGGGATATTAAGCTCGACCAGTGGACGCTGGGCTTCCAGGACGCCCGACATGACTCGGTCAACAACCTGCTCCACAGTTTCACTGGGCACAGGAATGGTCGGGTCAATTTTCCTTAACTCAACATCGTGATCTTCAGAGAACGGATGCTTCACCAGTCCAGCCATAGAACCTTCGTTAAGCGACAGGTAGTTACTTAACAGACACTGGTAGGGCAAATTGCGCTCTACGACAGCCTGACCGGCAAATGGCATTCTTGCGCCGCTCAGGTAGTAGGTTTGTACCAGCGGGTGGGTAACAAAACTTGCCTGGGCACCACCGGTACAATGTCCGAACCCGAACATGATGATGGGCAGATCATTGTCCCGGATAAATCGGGTAATACGGTCGTTAATAGCAGCCATGGTAAAGAGCGCGGCGGCTCCTTCTTTGGTCTGCATGCCGCCCGATGAAATAAAGCATATAACCGGAAGCCGCTGCTTCGCGCACTCAACCAGCAATTGGCAAAATCGGACGCAGTCCGAGTTATCAATACTGCCTGCCTGGAACGCCACATTAGACAGAACCAGCCCTGCACGGTAACAACCCTTCTCGGTTTTAAAATCACCGGTACCTGTAATCAGGCCATGAGGTCGAACGCCCGCCTTAAGGGCCTGCTCAATTGAAGGCCTGAACGTCGGGAAGGAGCATGGGTTAGCTGACATCAACGAGCCACCTATCTCTTCAAAATGCTCTACGTACTTCTCAATGATCGTCTCAAAGCTGGTGCGCTTGGATCTGTTTTCCTGGTTCAGGAACTCGTTGAACAGAAGGTCGCGATAGGCGATGGTCAGTCTGTTCCAGAAATCTTTTCTTCGCCCAATTCGAACTGGCTCAATCTTCCCTTCAAATTTTCTGCCAGTTCGGCGTGATGAGTAATATTCAGGCAGGACCTTTTCAAAGAAGAAACTGACCACGACAAACAAAGTATCGGACTTGTCTTTGTGAACGACCCGAATCCATTCCTCGACTGATTTCAGAAAATTCATACAACCTGAATGACCGGCAAGCTCTTCCATCCAGCCAGAGAAAGACTGCTGAACATCTGCCGCGGTGAAACCTTTAAACGCTTTGAGCTTCAGCACATCCTGGATAGATTTATCCAACAGACCAGCCACAAAATCCCGTTGCATGCGTTTGGATTCGTTTGCTTCCCTCGCCATCGAGACCAGGTCCGCGATCATATTATCGTACACAAAGTCGAACAGGATCAGGTTTCTGCAAGTGCCAATAAACTCTTCACGAATGTCTTCATCCAGAATGACGTCCAGAATATCCACATCGGCACCTGGCTCTGTGTCGCTTGTGTCTGATTTTCGCTCAACATGGGAACCCAATGCATCTTCAAGAAGTCGGCGATTTAGCGGCGTGACTGACGCGCCCTCACCGGCGACCAGCTCAGTGCTGGCTGCAGAAAGATTGACACCCGCCAGTCTTTCCTCATCGTACAGAGATTCGCCTTCCAGGATAATGTTCAGCTCTGATAATAGCTGGGCCAGCAGGAAGACCTCGTTCTTCTCTTCAATATAGGAAACATCGAACAGCTTTTTACCTTCGAAACTGAATCGGGCCTTGAGGTCACGCCTAAATGGGTCGGTGGCCTCGGAGAGAGTTTTTAGCAACCCCTTGACGTCTTTGACATCCCCGGTCGCCAGGAAGTAGCTGCTGGTCTGCGTGTCACCGAGATGCTGGATTAATGCGCTGAGGTTATCCTCTGCGCTCGACTTCCACCTGTTATAGAGGTGAAGGCCAGACATCAGGCAAATTTCCTTTTTCGCCGAGTCAAAGTTTGCCTGTGGCTCACCAAAAATGAACTGGGCAATTCGACCGCGCTCAGCACCAGTTTCCTCGCGTTTATCCTGGAAGTTTTTCCAGGCTTTGTTAAGCGAATCTTCGTACAGGACTTTATCCGGATCCTGAAGCCAGCCCAGGAAGGCAGTGCGGCGCTCACGATGGATACGCTGCGAGAGTTCCCCCTCGGGGACCTCCGCGTCAACCAGACGCCCGTACTGGGTAACGGTTGTACTCTGGATTCTCCGGCGCAGGCCCAGGTACCTCAAGTATCGAAAAGCCACACCAAACACGTTTGGATATTCGGTGGGGGAGGTTCGGAGCTTCAATGTCGAACTGGCATGCACCGCCGCCATTGTCGGGCTCAGGTTGAAGTAGCGGTTGATATTGCGATGGTAATGATCCAGCACTTCGGGATGCTCAGAAACAAACTTCTTGGTGCCCTCCTCGATAGAGGTGATACCTGAAACTATTGCATTTCGCAGGTTTTCAATTTTCCCAATTTCACCTGGATCGTAATCAACGATGCCGTCAATGTTCCCCTGCTTGTACAGCTCATAAGAAGACACGCCAACAAATTTGGCGCATTCCTGCCACGACAGGTTGTATCGCCTAACTAGGCTGGCAAGGCTCTTGGGGTGAATGGTGTTGAACACCCCGGTTCGCAGTGACAATAGGAGGTTGCTGGACGCTAAGGGAATCGCGCCACCGGAATATCCCTGACCAATGATGATACCGAGTGTCGGGACGTCGACATTACAAAGTTCAGCAATCAACCCTGATATTGCGTGCGCCTGGTTGTTTCCATTGGCCTCTTCATACGGATCCGCGCCAGGCGTATCCATAAAAGTCACAATGGGCATTGAACGAACACCAAATTCGCTCGCGAGTTTTGCTGCAGCGTTATGGTGCTCCGGCCCCCAGACGCCGGTTACATGAGCCCGGTTTTGTGTAATCAGGCCAATTCGGCGTGGTGTCCCGTTGAAATCAAACTCGAGTTCAGCGGCATACATTGGACCATTCTCAACTTCGTTGAATATGGGCACGTCCAAAGCCCTGACAATTTCCTTTGAACCAGGACGAGTCGACTCTTCGGTTGGCGCGACAGTCGCCTCGATATAGGCATCTACCTCCATATTACGAAGGCTATCCAGCTCTTTCTCGATTTGTTGTTCTGCCAGCAAGCCCCGCATAACTGATGCCGGTTCTTTACGGGGAAACAACGAGAAGTCCTTCGCCAGACTTTCGGCATTCAAATACAACTGATCAACGGAGGTGGGTTCTTGTCCCATACTGCAAATATTCCAAAAAAAGACGGGAAAACTAGCTCAATGCCGGAAAGCTAGCCTACTTCAAAGCGTCAGTTCTTTCAACGAAATCGCTGTTGAATTAAGACCTAACTTTATGATTTTTGTCGGTTTTTCAGCTTTTCGTGCTCATCCGTCAGGTCTCTGTCAGGGGTATTTTACCAATCTTGCCCTGCCATTCCCGAGGGCCAGTGATATGGACGGACTCACCACGACTATCTACCGCCACAGTCACCGGCATATCTTCTACTTCAAACTCATGCATAGCCTCCATACCGAGGTCTTCAAACGCCACTACCCGCGCGCTGCGAATGGCTTTGGAAACAAGGAATGCCGCGCCACCTACCGCCATCAGGTAGACCGCTTCATGCTTCCTGATGGCATCAATCGCTATCGGGCCGCGTTCCGCCTTACCGATCATCCCGAGGATGCCGGTATCCTCCAGCATCATTTCTGTAAAGCCGTCCATCCTGGTGGCCGTCGTCGGCCCCGCGGGCCCAACGACCTCATCTCCAACCGGATCAACAGGCCCAACGTAATAAATAAATCGCCCTTTCAGGTCTACGCCATCCGGCAGGCCCTCGTCTCTGATTCTTTTGTGCGCCGCATCTCGTCCAGTTAGCATCTTGCCTGACAGCAGAACCGTTTCCCCTGGCTGCCATTCCTTCATTTCATCCTTTGTGACCGTATCGAGATTCACCCTTCTGGCACCAGGGCCGGCTTCCCAGGTAATCGACGGCCAGTCATCAATATTCGGCACCTCAAGCTCGGCTGGACCAGTACCATCGAGGGTGAAATGTGCATGCCTTGTGGCTGCACAGTTCGGAATCATCGCCACAGGCAGGTTGGCAGCATGCGTTGGATAATCGAGGATCTTCACATCCAGCACTGTCGTCAGGCCACCCAGACCCTGGGCACCAATGCCGAGAGAGTTCACCTTGTCGAAGATCTCCAGGCGCAGTTCCTCAACTCGGTTGGCAGGCCCTTTCTTCTGCAGATCCTGGATATCAATAGGATCCATTAGGGCTCGCTTGGCCAGCAACATCGCTTTCTCTGCCGTCCCTCCAATACCTATACCCAGCATTCCAGGCGGGCACCAGCCGGCGCCCATCGTAGGCACTGTTTTGATAACCCAATCGACGATACTGTCTGAGGGATTCAACATGACAAACTTCGCTTTCGCCTCTGACCCACCACCTTTCGCTGCGACACGCACTTCAACCTTATCGCCGGGCACAATTTCTGTGTGAATGACCGCAGGAGTATTGTCTTTGGTGTTTGTTCTCCTTCCCGCTGGATCTGACAGTACCGAAGCCCGCAACACATTTTCAGGCAGCTTGTAGGCGCGCCTTACACCCTCATTAATCATGTCTTCCAACGAGAGATCCGATTCAAACCTGACATCCATCCCGACAGACAGGAACACATTGACGATTCCCGTGTCCTGGCAAATTGGCCGATGACCTTCTGCACACATCCTTGAGTTGATCAGGATCTGCGCCATGGCATCGCGAGCAGCTGGAGATTCTTCCCTCTCATACGCCTCGGCAACCCCCCGAATGAAATCCGGCGGATGGTAATAGGAAATGTACTGCAGCGAGTCCTGAATGCTTTGGATCAGGTCCTCTTTGGTTATGACCGTCATAAGATTGTCCCTCTTATAAAAAATCAGGCTCAGCTAGTCACCGTACATGTAACGTATCAGGGATTCGGCTACACAAACCGGCTTGTCATTACCTTCTACTTCTATAGTCACCTGACGTTTTACCTGGATGGTATTTGCGCCTTTCAATTCCGCAGACATTAGCGTGTGACGGGCCCGAACTTTCGAGTTAACAGGAACGGGCGCAGGGAATCGAACTTTATCCAGGCCGTAGTTTACTCCCATGAAAACACCTTCGAGGGCCTCTGGACGAAGCGGTGCGATGGATCCGCCTAAATGCACAATGAGCGACAGGGTCAGGAAACCATGCGCAATCGTGACCTTGTAAGGTGACAACTGCGCAGACTTTTCAGGGTCGATATGAATAAACTGGTGATCCAGTGTCGCGTCAGCAAACAGGTTGATCCTGTCCTGGTCGATTACTAACCATTCACCGACACCTTCTTCCTGGCCCTCAATGCTCTTGTAGATTTCCAGAGCCTTAGCTGCTTTTTCTGACATGATTTGTTCACCTTAATTATTGAAATGTGGTTATTAAAAAGTTGCTATTGAAAAAAAATGCAGGATATCACATCCGTTTCAGAGGTTTCCTAGTTACGCCAAACCCATTAGCATGTACTAACACAGTCGATATAAACCATGAACCCAGCCCCGAAGATCACCCTAACTATTGCATCTGCCGCCATCTTCTTCGGTTGTTGGGTTCTGTTGATTCCCGCCCGGCAGGTACCAGCATATCTTCCCCCTGCCGTTATCCCGGCTCAACAAAAGGGGCCTGTTTTCGACGCCCATTGGGTCTCCAACAACGAAACCAATGAAGCACATAGCGCCAGCATTGCCATCACCGACGGGAAGCCTGTAGCGGTCTGGTACGGCGGCACCGAAGAGGGACATCGTGACGTCGCCATTTTCAGCTCAAGCTTCGATGGCAAGTGGGCTACCCCGCGGGTAATTGCGGACCGAAATTCAACCGAACAGGCGTTGGGCCGGTATATCCGCAAAGTCGGCAACCCCACCCTCTATTCATGGCCCGACGGTCGGCTCGGCTTGTACTATGTCTCAGTTTCGATTGGCGGCTGGGCAGCCAGTTCCATCAACTACATGGAATCATTCGATCAGGGCATGCAATGGACCAGCCCAATCCGCCTGGTCACTTCGCCTTTCCTGAACATCAGCACACTGGTCCGCACGAAAGGGTTACCCCTGTCAGATGGAGGAGTGCAGCTACCCGTTTACCATGAGTTTCTGGGTAAGTTTTCAGAAACCCTGACACTCTCGAGCGACCTCACAGTCATGGACAAAGTCCGGATCTCACGAGGGAAACATTCACTACAGCCGGCTATCACCAACCTGGATGAATCTTCAGCCATTGGCCTTTTGAGATATTCCGGAGATCCACCTGGCAGGGTATTGAGCGTATTTTCACAAGACGCTGGCGCTCACTGGTCGACGCCAGTCAGGACAGAACTTCCCAACCCCGATTCGGCTGTTTCAATCATCAACCCTGGAAACGGGTATCTGCTCCTTGCCTTAAATGACCTTGAAGATGGGCGCCACCGGCTGAGTCTTGCCATGGGCTCAGCGGATGAGTGGACAATCGTGAAAGTGCTTGAGGAAGAAACCGCAACCAACCTTGACCACGAATATGAATTCTCGTATCCCTCCATGACAATCGGCCCAGATGGGTTCATTCATCTGGTTTATACCTGGAACCAGAAGCGTATCAAACACTTACGGTTCAACCGGGAATGGCTTGAGCGACCATAGGCGGGCAAATTCAGGTCCCTGATGTCTCTATCCAAGCAGGGCTGAGGGCTCTCTATACCAGCGGGCTGAGGGCTCTTTATAGCTGAGGGCTCTTTATCAAAACAGCGCTGAAGGCTCTATACCAGCGGGCTGAGGGCTCTCTATCAAAACAGCGCTGAAGGCTCTATACCAGCGGCGCTGAAGGCTCTATACCAGCGGGCTGAGGGCTCTTTATAGCTGAGGGCTCTCTATCAAAACAGCGCTGAAGGCTCTATACCAGCGGGCTGAGGGCTCTCTATACCAGCAGGCTGAGGGCTCTATACCAGCAGCGCTGAGGGCTCTTTATACCAGCGGGCTGAGGGCTCTATACCAGCAGGGCTGAGGGCTCTCTATACCAGCAGGGCTGAGGGCTCTATAATGCTCTGCAACATTATACGACTAACGAGAATAACAGGACCCGACCATGACTGAATCCGTATATATTGCTGCTGGCGCCCGAACCCCTATGGGAGGCATGCAAGGATGCTTTAGTGATCTTTCTGCCGTTGACCTCGGAAGTGCTGCAATAGCCGCAGCAATCGAGCGCGCAAACCTCAAGGGTGAAGATGTCCAGGAAATCATCATGGGCTGCGTCCTGCCAAATGGACTTCGCCAGGGCCCTGCACGACAGGCGGCCATGGATGCCGGTATTCCAGTGGAATCAGGTGCGACGACGATTAACAAGCTTTGTGGGTCAGGGATGAAAGCGACGATGCTGGCACACGACCTCATCAAAGCCGGCTCTAACGAGATCATGGTGGCGGGAGGAATGGAAAGTATGACCAATTCCCCCTACATGTTGCCAAAAGCACGCGGCGGCATGCGTATGGGACACGGTGAAATTCAGGATTCCATGTTCACCGATGCGCTTGAAGATGCAAAGACCGGACGGCTCATGGGTTCTTTCGCACAGGAAATCGCGGACAAGTACCAACTTACCAGGGAAGACATGGACGCATTTGCCATCGAATCTCTGACCAGGGCAAAAAATGCTATCGACAATGGTTCACTTAAAGACGAAACCGTTGCTGTGACTGTGAAGTCCCGTAAAGGTGAAACTATCGTCACCGACGATGAGCAACCACACAATGCAAAAATCGACAAAATCCCGACGCTGAGACCCGCGTTCAAGGAAGACGGTACAGTTACCGCCGCAAATTCCAGCTCTATCTCAGACGGTGGCTCTGCACTGATCCTGGTAAGCGAGGCTGCAGTGAAGGAAAAAGGCCTGAAACCCATGGCGCGAATTGTCGCCCACACCACCAACTCTCGTCATCCGTCAGAATTCACTATCGCGCCTATCGGGGCTATCGAAAAACTGCTCGAGAAAACCGGGTGGTCAAAGGACGATGTTGACCTGTTCGAGATCAATGAAGCATTCGCGATGGTAACGATTTTAGCAACCCGCGAACTTGGGCTGGATCCTGAAAAAGTGAACATTCACGGCGGCGCCTGCGCACAGGGGCATCCTGTTGGCTCTACTGGCTCCAGAATCATCGTCTCGTTGATGTACGCGCTGAAAAAACTTGGCAAGAAAAGAGGCATTGCTTCTTTGTGCATCGGTGGCGGCGAAGCGACTGCCGTTGCTATCGAGATGGTGTAGCGACAAGCCTCATTCAACCACGTACAATAATTTTCATTATTCAATTGAATTAGGTACTTAGGAGTTTATGCCTTGTCACGCCTGCCGGTAATTGTTGGCTTTGGCGGCGTTAACCCCGCCGGTCGAAGTTCATCTCATCATGGTTACCGGCGCATGGTGATTGATGAGCTGAGTTCTTCTGTACAAGACAAAACCTTCGCTGCACTCGCTGCGCTCATGAATCGTACGGATTCGACTTCGGCAGAAGCCAGAAAAGCGATGCTGGACGGCACCTTAGTCCGGCGCCTTGAAAGCAATCTTTTTGATGCGAATTCAATCCCTCTTCACAAGAGGGCGACAATAAAAAGTACATCAGACAAAGCCATTAGTTTCTCCATCAAGCGAAACCACCTGCCTGACAATATCCCGGACGACTGGATCGTTGACGAAGCTGGCGACGGCGTGATCGTCTCCGTCAGGGGTGATCTGGATTTACTGTTCAATGACACTCGATCATCCCGGGTACTGGCGGCCGGACAATTGCCTTCTGGTTTCGAACCAGAAAAATTATATCAGTCACGCAACCATCCGCGCGGACTGCAGCTCACTGTATTCGGTGCATCGGATGCACTGAACTCTCTTGGTATTCACTGGGATGAAGTCAGACGGCGAGTGCCCGCTGACCAGATCTCGGTCTATGCAAGCAGCGCGATGGGGCAACTGGATACCAATGGCTCTGGCGGGCTGTTACAGGCCGGACTGCTGGGCAAGCGCGTAAGCTCGAAAAACCTGCCACTTGGTCTCGCCGAGATGACAGCGGATTTTGTTAATGCCTATATTCTTGGAAATATGGGAACTACCGGAGCGAACATCGGTGCCTGCGCAACCTTCCTGTACAACCTGCGCCAGGGGATTCAGGACATTCGCTCGGGCAAGTCCCGAGCGGTTCTTGTCGGCGCAAGTGAAGCACCACTGACCCCGGATGTCATCGAAGGCTATCGCACTATGGGCGCCCTGGCGGAAGATGAAGCACTTAAAAAAATTGATGGCATCAACGAAGGTGAAGCCGACCATCGGCGGGCGTGTCGCCCTTTCGCAGAAAACTGCGGCTTTACCCTATCTGAAGGATCCCAGTTCATTGTCCTGTTTGATGATGCGTTAGCGCTGGAACTTGGCGTTAATATCTACGGCGCTGTCGCTGACGTTTTTATCAATGCAGACGGATTCAAAAAATCAATTCCAGGTCCTGGTATTGGAAATTATATGACGGTCGGCAAAGCTATGGGTGTAGTGCGCTCCATCCTGGGCGAAGACTCGTTGCGACATCGATCCTTCATTCAGGCCCATGGCACCAGCACCCCACAGAATAGGGTTACCGAATCCCACATTTTTAACGAACTGGCAGCAGCATTTGGGATCGAAAAATTGCCGGTCGCAGCGATCAAAGCTTACATTGGTCATTCTCTTGCCTGCGCGTCTGCTGACCAGCTTATGGCATCTCTGGGTGTGTGGAACGACGGGGTCATCCCAGGGATAGTCACCTCAGAAAATATTGCAGATGACGTTCACCAGAGCCATCTTGACTTCCTCCTTAAACATCGACAGGTCGGCAAGACTGACATAGATTCGGTGTTTATCAATTCCAAAGGCTTTGGGGGCAACAATGCCACGGCTGCCGTACTTGCCCCCCATGTGGTTACAGAAATGCTGCGGAAAAAGCATGGCAAGGCTGTGCTCATCAAACATGCCAGCCTTAATGAGTCAGTCAAGGAAAAAATCGAAGCCTATGACGAATCGATGATCGCCGGTAAGAATTCCACGATCTACAACTTTGGCGTGGGTGTCATTGAAGGCGAAGAATTAACGATCTCTTCTGACGGCATTTCCATCCCGGGCCAGGATAAAGAGATAAGCCTGAACGTCGAAAACCCCTACGACGACATGACTTAATTTATTAGCAAAACACATCCTGTGTTTTTCTATGGGTCACGCGGGCCGCGGGGTAGTGCAGGACTGCACTTTCCCGTAACAAAATAACTCAGTCGATTTCGCGAGTAGCCCGGAACTCGATATCCGGCCACCGCTCCTGGGTGAGTGACATATTCACAGAGGTTGGCGCGAGATAGGTCAGGTACCCGCCGCCATCAACCGCCAGGTTTCCTTCAGCCTTTCGTTTGAATTCAGACAGCATTTTTTCATCCGAGCAGTACACCCATCTTGCCGTCGAAATAGTAACCGACTCGTAGCCGCAATCGACCTTGTATTCATCCCTTAATCGAAATGCCACCACATCAAATTGCAGAACGCCCACGGCACCAACAATCAAATCATTGTTAGTCAACGGCATGAATAACTGGGTTGCACCCTCTTCTGACAATTGCGTTAAACCTTGCCTGAGTTGTTTGCTCTTCAAGGGGTCTTTGAGCCGCACGCGGCGGTAAAGCTCCGGCGCAAAGTGCGGGACACCAATAAATTTAAGATCTTTACCGCTGGTAAACGTGTCACCGATTTGGATAGTCCCGTGGTTATGCAGGCCGATGATGTCTCCCGGGAAAGCTTCATCGGCGGCAGACCTTTCACCGGCAAGAAATGTCACTGCATCACTGACCCTGACGTCTTTACCAATCCGCACATGACGCATTTTCATGCCCTGAAAATATTGTCCTGAGCAGACTCTCATAAAAGCAATTCTGTCCCTGTGCTTGGGATCCATGTTCGCCTGAATCTTGAATACGAATCCGGTGAACTCATCGCTTTTGGAATCGACGACTTCCGAGTTTGTCGCTCTTGGCAGCGGCGCGGGCGCGAAGTCAACAAACCCATCGAGCATCTGGTTTACACCAAAGTTTCTAAGCGCCGTGCCAAAATAGACCGGAGTCAGCTCACCTGTAAGATAGGCAGCTTTATCAAACTCATGGCTGGCACCTTTCACCAGTTCGATCTCATCTTGGAACTCTTCAAGGTCATCACCCAGAAACTCCGCGGCTTCACCGGAATCGAGATCCTTGATAATTCGCGCGTCTGAAGCGACATCACCCTGGCCTGGTTCAAACACATGGATTTCATCGTCATAGAGGTGATACACACCTTTAAAACGACTGCCCATTCCAATGGGCCAGGTGATGGGCGCGCATGCAATCTTCAATACGGATTCCACTTCATCCATCACATCGATGGGGTCTCTGACTTCTCTATCGAGCTTGTTGACGAAGGTGAGAATCGGCGTGTCACGAAGTCGGCAGACCTCCATCAGTTTGACTGTTCGACCTTCGACACCTTTTGCTGCATCGATCACCATTAAAACAGAATCCACTGCCGTTAATGTTCTATAAGTATCTTCAGAAAAGTCTTCGTGCCCCGGAGTGTCGAGCAGATTGACGATTCGACCCTTATAGGGAAACTGCATGACGGAAGTGGTGACGCTAATGCCCCGCTGTTTCTCCATCTCCATCCAGTCAGAGGCCGCATAGCGATCAGACTTCTTGGACTTAACCGTACCCGCCAGCTGAATTGCCTTTCCGAACAGCAAAAGCTTTTCTGTAATGGTGGTCTTACCAGCGTCCGGGTGCGAGATAATCGCAAAGGTACGTCGTTTGTCGACCTCTTGCTCAATCATGGGAATCTATCGGAGTCATTGCGAAAGCCGCGGCATTATATAGACGCAAACCGTGCAGGTACAGGCGGGCTTCAGAACAGCTCTTTCGCCAGAACCAGTGCGTCTTCCCGTCCAACGTTAGACGGGTAGTAGTTTTCCCGGATCCCGACCTCGTTGAAGCCGAGCTTATCGTACAGCTCACAGGCCGCCACATTCGAAGGTCTCACCTCAAGAAATATGGTCGAGGCCTCTCTCGTCCGGGCCCGCTCCAGCAAGTGCTCGACCAGGATGCGCCCAAAACCATGACCCTGGAAATCAGGATGCACGCAAACATTCAGCAGGTGAGACTCGCCAGCCGCAACCGATAGAATGCCATGACCGACGTTCTGGTCGCTACACATCAACAACCAGCATTCCTGGCCGTTGCGGAGGCAGTCCCTGAAAATCCCCTCAGTCCAGGGATGCGTATAACCCCGGCGCTCGTTTCGAAGTACATCAGGCAGATCGGTCAGCTGCATGCGACGGACCTCGCTGGACATCAAGGCATCTCGCTGCTGCGCCAACGATGCATTGCCAGCATCAGTTCGCGCTTGGCTGAACCCGACCCAAGAAGGCCTTTCAGGGAAGGCACCTTAAGGAATGTCTGGACACCAACTGCTCCCACCGACAGGGGCGGCAGGTCGCGCAGCGGATTGTAGTACTCGCCAACGTCGTCCCCAAACACCAATACCCTGGCAGGCATTTGCCGGAATTTCTGGGTAACGACCTCTCTCGCCGCGTTAATGGATTGATCAATACCCGATGTGCTTAGCATTGGCCATTTGAGTAACTGGTAACGCACGGATTCGATATTGCCACCCATGGCGCGCGCCACATCGTCGCAAAACCTCCTGGGAAGTTCGCTTTCAGCACGCAGCGAAAGGCAAATACCAATCGTTTCATAGTGAAACAATGCCAACATGAATTCAGGGATTTGTTTGCCGGTTGCAGCATCCCCGGTTTGAACCGCCGCATCAGTCTCAACTTTCTTAGCAGGTGCCTGCCGGGACATTCCCGTCGGGCTGTTCGCGGGCTCGATCGCAGCTTCCACTGCAGCAACCACCTGGGGCGCAACAGCTGATCGCGATGTCCAGACATCAATACCCATCGCCTTCAGGTAGCCACTTCTGGTTAGTCCCATTTCGTTAACACCATCACCTAGCACAGGCTGTCACTTCTCACCGACCAGCTTATCACCATCAGGATGAACCGGGGCCCGGGCAAACATAAAACATAGCGACCCAAGGAGCGCGCCAATACCCAGTACGCTAAACCCGATCACATAATCGCCGTGAGTATCCGCCATATATCCGGCATAGATCGGCCCAATAGACATGCCCAACATCACGATCAGGGAAGAGAACCCCATGATCGTGCCAAAAGATGATGGGCCAAAATAGTCCGCACGTAGCGCGACCATCAGTGGACCCCGAATTCCCCAGGCAAGTCCGTGCATCGCAGTGAACAGTATGACCATCCAGAGCTCTGTAGCATTTGCGATAAGGAACAGTGCCGCGGTGTGGAACATCATGCAGACGACACAGATCAACTGTTTGTTAAACCTGTCCCCGATGAAACCACCACCTATCTGCCCCAGCATCTGGAAGCCGGTCAGCGCCGCAACCACAAGGCCCGCCTGCCCCAGGGAATAAGCGAGACCTTCGGTTAGGTGCGAAACCAGGTGGACCATGATCGATGACACAGTTAACAGCGCGCAGGCGTGCCCCATGGAGATCAGCCAGAAAGAAGAAGTTCGCACCGCCTGTCGGGTCGTGAAATCGCGACCACTCGCAAACACCATTGGCGTTCCGTTGCTGTCTAACTGGCTACCGCCATCGACCAGCTCCCCATAGTCCTGCGGACGATGGCGCACCAGGAAGACCAGCGGAAACCCAACCACGATAACCATGACCCCGGAATAGAAGGCTGTTGTCCTCCAGCCGAATGCTTCAAGACAAATAATAACAACAGGGACTGCGAGCCCACCAAGCGAGTAACCCATTTGGGACAGGGCAACTGCCTTCGCTCTATGGCGGCTGAACCAGTTCACGATAGACACCATCACCGTGGCGAACCCGCCAAGGCTGGAGCCAACCGCAATCAGCGCGAAAGTCAGGTAGAACTCGAGAAGCGTCGTGATCTGGCTGAACGCCATAAATCCAATCCCGAAGATCACAACACCCACACCCAGCACAATCCGGGGGCCATACTTGTCAGTTAGCCAACCCTGCAGAGGCCCAAGGATCCCGCTTTCGATTCGCGTCAGCGCAAAGGCACCGGCCACGAGCGCTTTACTCCAGCCGAACTCATCCTGCAGCAGGACAACATAGGCGCCATAGGAGTGCATCCACAACAGCCCGGAAAGAAGCTGCAAACCACCAGCCGCACTGACGATATACCAGCCATAGAACACATGACCTGCCGGGCGAATAACACCATCGATTCGGGAGAAGAACCACGACATCAATCAGGCGGCGTCGGCTTTGAAGAATTGTCTCGCAATGCCAAAGACTGAGATCGTCAACCACGCGGACTCGATAATGAAAGCACTCAGGTTAAATTCATCCATCAGTGAGAACAGGACCATCCCTGCACCAAGCGCATTGAGCCCGGAAAAAATCAGGCTTGTCGGTTCGATTCGTTCAATTTGCAGAAGCAGATAGGTTGCAAGAATACACAATACGCCTACATTACCGACCAGATCGTGAAATTCGTATCCGAGCATGTTCCATTACCTACCCAAAACAATGAAGCATAAACTAAGGCCCCTACCCTTGACAGGTAAACGCCATGTTGCGAGTCGCCGACCATTGGTATGACACCAGAAAACTCAGTAATGAGCTGACACTTATTTATGAACCGCATGTGCACCCGTTCCTGAGGTGCAATATCTGGCACCTTCACGGCCGTGACAAGGATCTACTGGTCGATACCGGGCTAGGTGTCAGTTCGCTGAAGAACGCCATTGCAGACAGGATCGATAAACCCGTGATGGACTGGCCACTCTTATCCTCTACGACATTGAAAACTACCAGGTTACCTCCACCAGTATCACCCGCCACCTTGATGAAGGAGATGTTGTCGACCTTGGCAATAAAGCACTCACGGTATACCACCTGCCGGGCGATTCACCCGGCAGCATTGGTCTATGGGATCCGTCGGGCAGCACACTCTTCTCTGGCGACGCCCTCTACGATGGCCAACTTCTGGACCAGCTACCGGGATCGAACATCCCGGACTACATCAACACCATGAAGCGGCTTCGCGAACTACCGGCCGAGGCCGTTCATGGCGGACATGAGCCCAGTTTTGACCGAAAACGCATGATTGAGCTGATTGACGCCTATCTCGACTGGAGAGCATCGTAGACTTACGAGCACTTCCAACAAAAACTCTTAATAAAACGTTATAAGTTGTTGTTTAAATAAGATTATCAATCTAATATTGCCGAATGCCGGCCGCCGACGCCACCCTAAGAAACAGCATTGAAGTGGGAAACACTCCTCCCACGGGGCCTCAGACGCTCTTAAATTTACTCAAGCTGTATGAGTCAGATAATACAGATAGTTCGATTTGGGTCGATACACTCGAATCTCACGCCGCAACACTCCTGCCTTTTCTGGCTGCCAGACCGCCGACGCAGCTGATCAAGTGGCATGAGGCGTTCACGCTGGAGGACCTAAGGCGGGGTGCGCTCACACTGGCTAACCAGATTAACCTGAAGGGAATCAACTCGCTGAACGAACAACACCAGCGAACCTCCCAGATCGGTCTTTCACTGGGGCATCTTGTTGACCCTGCTCTCGCACAGCAGACAGCACTCACGTGTCGACTGATTGGCCACGACATCGCTATCCCCGACCCTGAGATAACCGACGCCCTGACATTTTACGATCGGACATTATCAACACTGCACGGTTCACCCCTGCTGACGCGACTGGTTGCGGTTGCCAGCCATTGCAGCGTTGAGACAGAGATCGACATTGATGAATGTGCTTCGCTGTTGTTTATATCGACTGCAAAAATTGATTCACTCCTGTCGGACCTCCTGCTTCCAGAATCTGCAGCACCGATTACCGATATCAGCTCGCGATTTGAGCTTGCGTTAAACATTGCCAATCTCATCGACAGCAGCGCTGCCCTGGCGTGCCAGACGTCTCGGGATTGCGCGATCCAAGCCCTGGCTTCGGGGCTCTTTGGCTCAAGAGCGGTAACCACCTTCACGGAGAACTCGACTGGCTGGTTCAACCAACTGCATCAGCTGAGCTCACCGCAATCAATGATTAACCAGGCTGCAACAAGCACTGAGCCCGTATCAACCGGTGAATTCTTGACCGTTGCAGATGAAAAAGTTCTCGTCTCGATGGGATCCAAAAATGGCCTGGCCATTCCAATATTCATCAGCGAGAACGACGCATCCATATGTGTTGCCGTGACCCTGCTAGCGCTGAGCCCAGCAACACTTGCCAGGGCATCGTCCAGCCCAAACCTCATAGAACAGTTCGGAAGAATCTGCAGGTATCTGTTTACGGCCAAGCTCGATAAACGGATTGACGCTGACGCACTGGATAGTCGCGTACGCGAAATTATTCACGAAGCTAACAATCCGATTTCCACCGTACAAAACTATCTAAAAGTATTATCCCTGAAGCTTGGCCCGGAACATGAGGCACAGGAAACCCTTGAATCTATCAGTAGCGAACTGTTCAGGACAGCAGAGATCGTTTGTAGTTTTAATGATCTCAAACTTGAGTCGGTGAATCGGCCCGGGGAGTGTGAAGTGAATAAAGTCACCAGGCAAATAGGTGCATTATTCGACCGGGGTCATGACATTGAATTCGAATACCGGCTGGATGAATCAAACCCAATTGTGCAGATTCATGGCAACAATCTTAAGCAGATCCTGACTAACCTGATCAAGAACGCTACTGAATCCAGCTCACGCGGGGATACCATCTCTCTTTGTACTGCCGGAAAACTCATGCATGGAAACAATACCTTTGTAGAGCTTGCCGTTCGAGACACTGGCCAGGGTATCGCAGATGACATCGGTAACGTTTTCAACAAGGGAGTCTCAACAAAATCTGGTGACCACAGTGGAGAAGGACTAGCGGTGGTCAGGCAACTAACGGAAGCCGTAAACGGCTTTGTCACTTATCGGTCCGACCAACATGGAACTGAATTCCGAATCACCATTCCGCAGCTTCAACACAGGTAACTTTTAATGAGTGCTTTGAAAGAAATACAACCTCTATACACGGTCCTGATCGTCGATGACGAACCGGGACAACTTAATAGCCTGAAAGAACTCATGACGTTATCTGGCTATGAGGTCGGCACCGCAAGCTGCGGTTTTGATGCCATAAAAATGCTGGAGCAGCAATCTTATGACTCAGTTCTGCTTGACCTGAATATGCCCAATGGCTCTGGGTACGAGGTGATTGATCATGTCGCGAACTCGAAGATCGACGTTAAGATCATTGTCATCAGTGGCAACACTGATTTTGAATCTACGCGCAATGCATTAAAGAAAGGTGCTTACGACTTCCTTAAAAAACCATATGTGCCGGACGAACTTCTGGCAACCGTAAAGAACGCCACCAGCACGAAACAACTGGAAGTCACCAACGAAAACATCCAGAAAAAACTCGAAGAAAGCGAACACTTACATCGATTCATTGTCGACAATTCACCCGACATTGTGTTTATCCTCGACAAGGATGGGAATTTTACTTTCCTGAATGAAACCATCTACCAGACACTGGGGTTCGAAAAAAACGAACTGATAGGCCAGCACTATTCAAAGCTGGTCTCCAGCCCAAACAAGGAACTCGCTAAATATGTATTCGGGGAACGGCGCAAGGGGCACAGAAAGTCTCATAAAGTTGAACTAAAGCTCACCTGTAAAGACGGTTCCGAGCATCGCTACTTTGATACAACATCAATGTCGATTGGCCCGAGTGGTGCCGGTATCAGCGGCGGCGTCTACGGCGTTGCGCGGGATGTCACAGAGAAAAAGCAGGCCCAGGAGGTGATCAATCACCACGCCTACCACGACACGCTGACCAAGTTACCCAACCGGGTGCTGATGGAAGATCGACTCAGCCTGGCAATGACCCAGGCACTTCGAAATGACCAAAGGCTGGCCGTCATGTTCCTTGATCTGGACAGGTTCAAATGGGTTAACGATACTCTTGGACACGCTATGGGCGATCGACTGCTGCAATCTGTCTCACACAGGTTGGAAAGCTGCATTCGGAAGGGTGACACGCTAGCAAGGTTTGGCGGCGATGAGTTTGCGCTTATTCTGCCAAACGTAAACAAGGAAGAAGACGCAGAGATCATTGCGCAGAAAATCCTGGAAGTGTTCAAGGAACCACTACGAATTGAAGAGCACGAACTGTACGTTACATTGAGCATCGGTATTGCTCTTTATCCTGACTCCGGTGACACCATCGAATCGTTAATCGCATCAGCTGACCTTGCGATGTACAGCGTCAAGGAGCGCGGTAAAAATGGTTATGAGTTCTTCCACCCTTCAATGAACGAAGCGTCTAATGCCCGGCTAAATACCGAAAGGGAGCTTCGCAAGGCCCTGACCACTGACGACATCAAGGTATGCTACCAGCCACAGGTGAATGCCATCACCGAAAAACTTGTTGGGTTTGAGGCTTTGATCCGCTGGGAACACCCCACCAACGGACTGATTTACCCCGGTGACTTTATCCCCATCGCGGAAGAAACAGGCCTCATACTAGAATTGGGGAGGTATGTCCTGGATCGCGCCTGCGCTGATGTGCAAAAATGGCGGAAAGAAGGCATGAAGAACGTTCGAGTCTCTATCAACTTTTCAAGTGTGCAGGTTGAGCACGATACCTTTATTGAAGACGTCCTGTCTGCTCTGCATAAACACGACCTGCCTGGCAGCATACTTGAAGTCGAGATAACAGAAAACGTCATCATGAACGACATGTCGAGCGCTATTCGAAAATTACGTGAACTGGCGACCCACGATATAAAGGTCGCCATTGATGACTTCGGAACCGGCTACTCATCGCTCAGCTACCTGCAACAATTCCCCATCAACACGCTGAAGATCGACAAGAGTTTTGTGAGTTCAATTAACGAAAGTGAAGAAGCGACTTCAATCGTCGATGCTATCGTGGCGATGGCGAAAGGATTGAAATTGAACCTGATCGCCGAAGGCGTTGAAACTGATCCCCAACTGGAATACCTCAAGAACCTGGGATGTGAGTCTATTCAGGGATACCTGTTCGGCAAGGCAGAGGGGGTTGAACGGACGACAGAAATCCTTAACTGTATAGAACAAGGCGACCTTATGAGAAACCTGACCGCCGTTTAAGAAAACACAGGCAAAAAACAGTGCAGTGTTTTAATGGTGGTTGACCGCTAGAGCTGGTTGGCTCGTCCGAGCCACTTATGCATCGTCGTCTGCATGCGCCAGATCTTGGCTGGCTGGTATAACGTCACCAGGTTCCTTATCCTCAGGCTGCAATCCAGATCCTTGCAAACGACATTGCCCAATGTGTGTCGTCCCTCACTGCCTTTTACCGGCACCGTAAACATCGCGGTGCCATTTGGTTTGTGAACATGATGGCACCAGGAACACATCTCCATCCGCGGTTTTTTCGCAGACCGCTTCGCCCTACTCATCCTAATACCGCGACTTCGTCCATCGTTGGGTGACTGTAAAACGACGAAACCGAGATGTCCTGAAGGATGCACCCAGCCAAAATAATCGAGGGACGGCCACTGAACATTTTCAAGATCAGCAATTTGTTCCCGATTCAGAGCTAGCATGGGTGAACCATATCGAGTCAGCCTGTTCGTAGCGACCCTTTTCTGGCTTGATGCACACATGGCGACACCCCCTTCTTCCAACGATCGCATTGTGCCTCTGTCCAGTAAGTTCGCCTTTGGGGTTGGGCGGGCGCCATCCATTCATGTATCTATCGGCGGTGCCGCTTGCAGTCGCTTTTGTCGGCCTTTTTTCACCCCCTGATTCGATGTGCCAATTCGGTCTGTTTGCCTGGCTCACTATCTTTGCCATCCTGACTCGGGGTGCCATGACGCTGTACCACGTGCCTCACCTCGCGCTGGGCGCTGAACTGACCAAAAACTTTCACCAACGAACAAAGATCGTTGCCTTAGGGAGAGACATGCCGAGATATTGGTGGAACTTAGAAAACGCCGCTTAATGGAACCATTCTCGCGAGCGACATCTCTCAAGCAACATCCGTGATCGTCCACACAATCGAGTCTCCGTTGATTTCAACCTCTGCGTGTTTCATTCGCTGGAAAGATGCGAGAGCACCCAACCAGAGTTCTTTCCATACCGTTAGTACAGTCTCTCGATCTGCCGGTTCCAGACCTTGAGTAATGCGTAAGCCACTATGAATAATCTGCAACGTACTACCGCTTAATTCCACGACCGATTCGTCGCCAAGTCCGGCAAACATCCTGGAGAGATAGCTTCCCGCCGAGGCAAGGTCGCCGTCTTCTGTCCCGATAAGCGCCCGCGTCTGGGAGCAGTACTGCAGCCCGATCAGCCTTGCTGCCCTGCCGCCCAGCGCTTTTGTTTGGCTGTCACCAATAACCCCATGAAGTTCTATCAGTCCGTTTCGGACAAACTCCATTGCATAGTTTCGGTTCGCTTTCTGAAGCCTTTCTTCACTCCAACCCTCAGCGGGCAGCTTGGGCTGATCTTCCTGATTGAACGCGGGTGGCCGTTCATTGGCAAACTGCAATCGTTCACTATCCATAAGATCATGATCAAACTCTTTAAAATAGCCACAGAGCCCAAACTCACCCGTCATGTCTTCTGAGACGCACACAAAACCTAACCGGGGATTGTTCAGCGAAACACCGTTTTCAGCATACCAGCCGTTAAGGAAGCCACGGCTGACCTCAACAGGGATACCGCAGATAGTTGCGCCAAGATACATCCAGCGTGGATAGCGGAACCTGACCCAGGCCTTTGTGTCACTTTCTGCAAGGTACTCAACAGGCACACCACCAATGCTATTGGCCATCACATGGTATTGGGCACAGGCAACTGCGTCCGGCAAACCCTCTAATCCCAACTTACCAAAGCTCGACAAAAATTTGTCTTTGTGTTGCCTGCGGAACAGCCGGAACATCCAATCATAAACTTCACTTCGATCTCGATTAGACGAGATCATGAGCTGTAATCCAAGCAACAAGGCATGGTGCATTTCCGCCTGGGCCACAATGCCTAAAGAATTCTGATCCCTGGCGTTCATCAATACTTTCATTCTGTACGCGCCCAACGGTGAGCGTCAGACATTACCACTCATCACACCCAATGGTAGTCAATAGCAGGTAAACTAGCCTTAATTTAGCCAGTTCAAGGAATCCCTATGCACTACCTGATTGCTCTCGTTTGTACCGTACTACTGAATTCGACCGCGGTTGCCTCTAGCACCCCTGAGGGAACCCTGGAAAAGTATCTCTCTGTCCTGACGGGACAGGAACTAAAAGGCATCGCGAGCCTAATGGATTCCGGCAGTATGGACAGCCTGAAGAAGACCATAGATGAATCCATTCAGTACCAGGCGAATTTTGGTGAATATGGTTTGCAACGCCGTGTTTTTGGACAGAAAGTCTCCATGAGTCGGGTGGCCAAAACATCGGCTGAGTTTTACCTGAACGCCCTTGCCAATGAAATCCTGAAAGCTGCGCGTTCACAACACCTTAAGGTCACAGACCGGAAGATCATCGGCAAGATCCAGGAGAATGACGACATGGTACATATCGTCGTTCGGCTCAAAATGTCCCAGGGTGACCATCAGGGAACAGATATCCTGGTGTACACCCTGGTGAAAGAGAAAGACGAGTGGAAGCTTAAGTTTCCCACCACGATCAAACAGATGGTGATGGTGATTGAGAGTACGGCACGACAACGTCGATAACAGGTTCGTGCGTAAAGCATAGAGGTAACCCAGATATGTGAACTACCTTCTGAATCGAGAGGAGACGTCATTACAAAATGGAGCGCGTTATTCATTGATACACCGTCACGTCTTGCTTCCGTGAAAGCTTGGGTCAATACTTCGGGCACTCATCCTGCTGTTAATAATCCAACTCATGGAAGTGAGGAATGCCGTTTTGCTGTCACGGTTGCTCACATACGGAAAATACCCTGGTGAGTGAACGTATCAAAATTGTAGATACCACTTCTAGTCAATCCTCATAGCGCTTGAATGGCACAAAGGTCCGATACGACCTTTGTTAAAAAGCGCTAACCTAGATCAGCAGCATGACAGAATCAACTGAGAAGCCTAGGAGCCCCCATAGTGACGCAGCGGTAAATAACCAGTGAACAGCGATTTGTAACCCGAGGTGAACACAACCAATATAATTGTCAGGAGGAGACCCAACTCCTTTGCACCATACTCAAAACAAAGAAATAGACAGAACCCCAGGACAACCGGAATTCCAGCACTAAATCGAAAATCCATTTCTACAAACCGATGGCAGCTTGTACAGTTCGTACCATGGGCCAGTTCACTAACAGTGAGCTGGCCATGGTCACAATATGGACACTTTCGAACCTTTTTAAAGATTGGTCTCAAATGACTAATTGTCAGAAAAAGGCTGAGGCTACGCCATAAACCGCATAAGAAGTAAGGCCTCTCGACAGGTAGTATTGCCCAATAGTCCTGACTGCATGATGCGTTGCAAATGAAGCAACCGCTGCCACTAGCGGCACAATGCCTCCGCTGACACTTTGCATTTCCTCGTGAGACAACTCTCGAATCGTGTTTGATTTATTCATAACTGCAACTCCTTAGATGAATTGATTTGATCGTCTCCGATCAGAATGCATTTAGGCAGTTAATCAGAGCCTAAAAATGGCAAAGCTCTTGATTCAGTGTAGGAGAACAACAACAAAAAGTCATAAAAAAACCCCAGCAGCTTTCGCGACTGGGGTTTCTTAATTAATGCCTGACAATGTCCTACTCTCGCATGGGAACTCCCACACTACCATCGGCGCTAAGCAGTTTCACTTCTGAGTTCGATATGGGATCAGGTGGTACCTGGCGTCATCGTTTACGCTAGAGAAAGATTCCCTCCTTCAATACGCAGGCGATGTGCCTCGTCCGTGTTGCCGACACCAGGATTCCCTCCTGGGGCGACTTATCTCTAAATCCGAGATCTCTCCGTTCCGCGCTTCGCGCTCCAGTCGAGATGACGGGAGGTTGAGTTACGTTTCGTTGAGATCACGGGAAAGTAATATAAGTGATTGTCTTTTTCATCTGACATCTTCGTACTATTTCAAGGTCTTATCCTATATAGCTTGAGTTTCTCCAACCCGGCGTCTCTACTCTTCACGCTATGCGTTCAAGTCGAAATGACGGTTAGAGGATCATGTGGTTACACCACAATCGCTCAAATTATATGATCAAGCCTCACGAGCAATTAGTACTAGTTAGCTCAACGCCTCACAGCGCTTACACACCTAGCCTATCAACGTTGTAGTCTTCA